>Ga0302313_10000081_pt1 | contig 86762 bp, 74 predicted proteins | sample III_Palsa_N2_2_FD_200454 | JGI IMG/M metagenome (GOLD analysis project Ga0302313, IMG submission 200454) | Peat permafrost microbial communities from Stordalen Mire near Abisko, Sweden - III_Palsa_N2_2 | ecosystem: Environmental > Terrestrial > Soil > Palsa > Peat permafrost | place: Sweden...
AGGGCGGCGTCATGCTCCTTGCGAATACGCAAAGTATTCGCCGCGTCCCATTCCTTGCCCTCGCCCTTTGTGGGTGGCAACGCAAGCCCATTATTAGCGTGAACAGGCCCTAGTGTAACCGCAAGCGTGCCGCAAACGGTGTTCGAGCGATGCAGGCAGGGGCCTTGTTCGTTATGGGCCACAGGCATGCGGCTCGGCTTGAGCCTGAGTTAAACGAGCGAGCATCCGGGATTGAATAACGATATGATGAAATGATCATCTTATTCTCCTGTCCATTTGAAATTGCCCCGCTCTGGAATCAAGGCAATTTCCAGCGCGAGTTCTCTCGGAGCAATTCCATGCCATTCGCTTTTCTCGAACCGATGTTGCATTGCAACCAAGGTGCGCGATACAGGCCTTCGCTGAGCCGCTCGCTGAAGCGCTTGTTGAGCGGTTTTCTGGCGCTCGCCTCGATCCTGTGTGCCTCTTTGGCGCAAGCGGTATCGCCGCCTCCGGCTTACGGCGAGCATGGCATGGTGGTGACCACGCAGCATTTGGCGAGTCAAGTCGGGCTGGATATTCTTCAGCAGGGCGGCAATGCCATCGATGCGGCGGTTGCGGTCGGTTATGCGCTGGCGGTGGTCGACCCCTGTTGCGGCAACATCGGCGGCGGCGGGTTTATGACGCTGCATTTGGCGGATGGGCGCAATATCTTCGTCAATTTTCGCGAGCGCGCACCGCTTAAAGCCACGCGCGACATGTATCTGGATGCGGCCGGCAATGTGATCCCGGAGCGCAGTACGCGCGGTTATCTGGCGGTCGGTGTGCCGGGCACAGTGTTGGGGCTGGATACCGTATTAAAGCAATACGGCACCATGAGCCGCAAACAAGTGATGCAGCCCGCGATCGATCTGGCCGAACGGGGTTATGTGCTGGCGCCGGGCGATGTGGCGATATTGACCGGTACCGGCGGCCGCGGAGATCTTGACGCCCTGAGCGGGCCGAGCAAGATTTTTGCGCAGGAGCCCAACATCGCCGGGATTTTTCTGAAAGAAGGCGAAGCGTATAAGGTGGGTGATCGGCTGGTGCAGAAAAATCTGGCCAGGACCCTGCGTTTGATCGAGACCCAAGGGCCGGACGTGTTCTATAAAGGGCCAATTGCCGAGCAGATCGTGCACGCCAGCGAACAACATGGCGGCTTGTTGAGCATGGCCGATTTCGAGAACTACACAGTTGAACAAAGTAAGCCCGTCGAATGCGCTTATCGCGGTTATCACGTCATCTCGTCGCCGCCTCCCAGTTCGGGCGGTACCACCTTGTGCGAAATCCTCAATATTATCGAGCCTTATCCCTTGGCCAAGCTCGGTTACCATTCCGCCGAAGCGACCCACGACATGGTTGAAGCGATGCGTCATGCTTATGTCGATCGCAATGCCTTGCTGGGCGACCCGGATTTTGTCAAAGCACCGCTGGACCTGCTGGAATCCAAAGATTACGCGGCTCAACTGCGGGCGGCGATCCAAGCGGATCATGCCACCCCTTCCGACCAGGTGAAGCCCGGCATAGCGCCGCATGAAGGCAGCAATACCACGCATTTCTCGGTGGTGGATGCCGCCGGCAATGCGGTTTCGACCACGTACACCATCAATAGTTATTTCGGTGCGATTGTGATGGCCGGCACCACCGGGTTTTTCCTCAACGATGAAATGGACGATTTCACCTCAAAACCCGGTGTGCCTAATTTGTACGGTTTGGTACAGGGCGAGAACAATGCGATTGCTCCCGGCAAACGTCCTTTGAGTTCCATGTCGCCATCGATTGCGACCAAAGACGGCAAACTGTTTATGGTCTTCGGCAGCCCGGGCGGTTCGCGGATTATTACGATTGCATTGGAGACCTTCACCAATGTGGTCGACTACGGCATGAATATCCAGGAGGCGGTCGATGCGCCGCGTTTTCATCATCAATGGCAGCCCGATGTGATTCAGTATGAGCCGTTTGCCTTCTCGGCCGACACCATGGCCAAACTGAGCACGATGGGTTATACCTTCAAACTTTACGACCCCTGGGGTTCGGCCGAAGCGATTTTGGTCGATCCGGCCAACGGCCATTTTTATGGCGGCGCGGATAATCGGCATCCGGCCGGTGCTGCAATGGGATATTGAGCCAAGGGGTCAGGGGGTTGGCTCAAGCAAAGGCGCTTTCGAGTGCCTTTGTTGCATTGTAGACACTGTAATTTAGCGGCTTGCACCCGGACGTTATACTGACAGGTCGATGTCGGCGATACCGCTTGGCGGGCAAAAGGAACACCATGAATATAACGATTAAAGCACGCCTCGCGCTGGTGATGGCAGTGATCTCCCTCCTGCTGTTGCTGGTGGGCTTGCTTGGGTTGTTTGGCATGACCATCAGCAACCGTGCGGATTATCAGGTGTATTCCAATCAGCTGCCCAGCGCGCTGAGTATCGATCTTGCCGATGTCTATGTGGACCGCGCACGCACCGCGCTGGACCGCGCGGCGATGGACCCGGCCGCCCCGGATCTGTCGGCGGTCTATACCAAAGCGGACGGCATGATGGACAAATCCAAGGAGGCGTGGACCCGTTACCTCGCCTTGCCGCGGGGCGCCGAGGAAGATCGGTTGGCGCAGGCGGTGGCGGCCAAGCGCGAGGATATGGGACATGGACTGGACGATTTTGTTACGGCCATCAAGTCGGGCGACCACGCACAGATCATGCACACGGCGCAACAGACGGCCGATCTATATGCGGCGTTATCCATCAGCAGCAAGGCGTTGAGCGACTTTCAGTTCGCTACCGCAAAAGCTGGATATGAGGCGGCGCAAGATACGTTTTCAACCATACGCACGGTGACGATTGTCAGCTTGATTCTCGGTTTGTGCGCTTCCGCATATAGCTGGCTGGCATTGCGCAGTGCCATCGCCCGCCCGCTTGATGCGGCGCTGATCCATTTCGAAAAAATTGCCGCCGGCGACCTGAGCCATCCGGTCGCCGTGACTTCGACCGACGAGATGGGCCGGATGCTGAGCGGTTTATCCAAGATGCGCGACGGTCTGATCACGACGGTGAAGGCCGTGCGGGCAAGCGGCGATTCAATTGCAACCGCGGCCAAGCAAATTGCCGCCGGCAATATCGATCTATCCTCCCGCACTGAAGAACAAGCCGCCTCTTTGGAGCAAACGGCTGCCAGCATGGAACAGATCAGCAGCACGGTTAAGCAAAATGCCGATAACGCACGGCAAGCTTCGGGTTTGGCCGATACCGCGTCGGAGATTGCGGCGCGCGGCAATGCGGTGGTGAACACCGTGGTCGAGACCATGGGCGAGATCAACGCGAGTTCCAGGCAAATTGCCGATATCATCAGCATCATCGAAGGGATTGCGTTCCAAACCAATATTCTCGCGCTGAATGCCGCCGTGGAAGCGGCCCGAGCCGGCGAACAAGGCCGTGGTTTTGCCGTGGTCGCCAGTGAGGTCCGGTCATTGTCGCAACGTTCGTCGGCTGCGGCCAAAGACATCAAGGACCTGATTCAGAAATCCGTGGACCGGGTTCAGGCCGGCACCACGCAGGTAGATCAGGCCGGTGCCACGATGAAGGAGATTATCACCGCGATTCAACGGGTAACGGACATCATGGCCGAAATCTCTTCTGCTTCGACCGAACAAAGTCACGGCATCGACCAAGTCTCGAAAGCCGTCTCGCAGATGGATGAAGTGACACAACAAAATGCCGCGCTGGTTGAGGAAGCCACCGCCGCTGCTTCGTCATTGGAAGATCAGGCCGACGAGTTACGCCAGACCGTGGCGGTGTTTATCCTCGCGCCCGATGCCGGGCGGCGCATCGAGAGCCGCCGCAGATAAACGCCGAGCAACGCGCCGTAGCGTGGGCGGCGTTCGAGCGTCTTTGTGCGGGGGATCTTGAGCTATTGCCGCTAGACCCCACGGTGTTCCATCAAGCCGCCATCCTTACCTCCAATGCGGCAACCGGCCTGCGTGCAGGTGATGCATTGCATTTGGCTGCTGCGCTTGAGGCCAAGACCAGGAGCATAGCGACGCTGGAAGAGGTGCTGGCGCGCAATGCGCGGCGCATGAAAATCAAACCGCTGACGTTTTAGCTTCTGGTTTGCCGATTCAGGCGGCAATCGCCCGATTGCGGCCCTCACGTTTGGCACGGTAAAGCGCTTGGTCGGCACGGCTGTGGACCGAGGCGATTTCCGAGTCGCCTGCATGTAGCGTAGCCAAGCCGATGCTGATGGTGATCGCGATGACATCCTGCCCGATCATGATGGCCAGATTGGCGATTCCGACGCGCAGGCGTTCGGCCACGGTGACGGCTGCATCCTGTTGCAATCCGGGTAGCAAGATCGTAAATTCCTCGCCCCCGATCCGGGAAACCAGATCGCCGGGCCGGACGATCTCGGTCAATACCTGACCCACCCGCTTCAGCACAATATCGCCTACCGCATGGCCATAGCTGTCGTTGACGCTCTTGAAGTGATCGATATCGAGGGCCAGCACCGTCAGCAGCAGGTTTTGGCGGCGTGCTTCCGCCAATTCGATCGCCGCGCGCACCTCGAAATACCGGCGATTGGCGAGCCCGGTCAGCGCATCGATCATCGCCAGCCGTTCAAGTTCGACGGTACGTTCCCTGACGCGCTCTTCCAACAAAGCATTGGCTTCTTCCAGATGCCGGATGGCATGTTTCAGTTTTATCTGGCTATGAATCCGCGCTAATAATTCTTCCTTGCGAAACGGTTTGGTGAGGAAGTCGTTTGCTCCCAGGCTGAATCCCTGTACCAGATCGGATACCAAATCCTTGGCGGTCAGGATAATAATCGGCACGGCGGCCAACTCGGCGTTCTCGCGAATTTTCCGGATGACTTCGTAGCCGGTCATGCGCGGCATCATCAAGTCGAGCAGGATCAAATCAGGTTTTGTCTGCTGCAGAATCTCCAGAGCCTGGACCCCATCCCGCGCTTCGATGGTGCGATAGTTATGCAGGTTGAGCTGGTTATGCAGAATCTGAAGATTCACCGGCTCGTCATCGACGATCAGAATGGTTTCCTGGTTGCCCAAGCCCAGATGTTTGCCGCTGATATCTCCCGCCTCGCGGTCGCGATAAGCGACCAGCTTGAACGGCTCCTCGGCATCTTGAGTGACCGCTTCCGCATGTGCCTGGTCCGACGGCACGGGGACCCACGGCGCGGTTGCGATGGCCTTGGATGCGCTGCTCTCGACGCCGGGTTCGGCGGCCTGCGGCAAGGTGATGGAAAAGGTCGAGCCGGCACCCGGTACGCTTTCCACGGCGATCATGCCGCCGTGCAACTCCACCAATTGTTTGCAAATGGACAGACCCAGGCCGGTGCCGCCGTACTCCCGGCCTATCGATCCGTCTCCTTGTTCGAACGCTTCGAAGATCTTCTCGCGCTGGTGCGCCGGGATGCCGATTCCGGTATCCGTGACCGAGAGCCGCAACATGCCATGTCGCGTGCTGCCCGACCGTGTATCGGTGGGCAACACCTCGGCATGAATCCTGATCTCACCCGCGGCGGTGAATTTGATCGCGTTGCCGATCAAATTGAGCATGATTTGTTGCAATCTGTTTTCGTCGGCTTGCACCAGCGGCAGGCCGGTCTCGACGTCATTGATCAGTTTCACCGATTTTTGTCCGATCAGCGACTGGGCAATCGCGATCGCCAGTTCGGCCACGCTGTGAGGATCCACCGCCTTGAGCTGCAACTGCAGGGCGTGGTGTTTCATCTTGGAAAAATCGAGAATGTCATTCACCAGGCTGGAAAGACGTTTGCCGCTCTGGATGATCATGCTCAGATTTTTTGCTTGCAGCGAAGTAGGGACTCCGGCGATCCCGTCCAGCAGCGACTCGCTGAGCCCGATAATGCCGTGCAGCGGCGTGCGCAGCTCATGCGAGATATTGGCCAGGAAATGGTCTTTCAGGATGTCTGTCTGCTTGAGTCCGGTCGACATTTGATTGAAGGCCTTGGACAGATCCCCAATTTCGTCTCGCCCGCTAGCGTCGACCTGGCGGCCCAATTCGCCGGCTTGCACATAACCCATGGCCACGCTCAAAGAGGTGATCGGCCGGATAATGGTGCGAGACAAGATCAGGTTGAGCAGCACCGTCATGATCAGCAGAATGGAAGCCAGCAATCCGACTACGATCCAAATGGACAGCCATTGGTCGTTTTCGATGTCGGCCAGGCTATAGAAAATCTCGATAAAACCGATCCGGTCGCCGACAACCTTGATTTCTTTGAAATACCTCAGAACGTAATGGCCTTGCCATGTTTCCCGGCTGACCCAGGTGCCGTTTGAGATCGAATTGATTTTATTCTTCGATACATTGTCTCTGATTTTTTGCGTACCATCTGACCCTAATAATTCCCCGGCAGGTCCGTAGACATTGATCTCGAGTATGCCGTCCACTCGCCGCATTTGCTGGATTCTAAGATCGATAGCGCGCACCCGGCGCTCAAAAATTTCATTGGCAAGCGGATCCTGGTCTCTCTCAATCAGGGTTTTGAGCAAGACGCTGGTGTTCAGGATCGCGGTATTCAGCCGATGTTGCTCATAAGGCAACTCAATGCCGACATAAGTGACGGCGATCAACGCAAATGTCAAAAGAATGGCTCCGTTGACTTTTTGCCACAGCCTTAGCTGCTCCAAGGCCGCAATGATTCTACGCATTTCACACTACTCCAGCGACTCATACCCTATTTGCCGCAACGAATACCGAGGTAAAACGTGGTGGACCCGGACGCAACTCAAAAAATTGAGGGTATTGGTGTACTGTTATAAGACAGGGCGTCACCAGACGGCGGAGAGAAACCCGGGCGCTGACCAATTGCTCCAATAACTCATTTTCCACTAATAATCCTCTTATAGCCGCTATCTCAGCGTGGGGTCAATGTTTTGATATAAACACCCTTGCCATTTTGAAATTGAAAAATAATAGCGGGCTTGCCGACGGGATTTCTATTTTCGTCAAAAGAGATCCGGCCGGTGACACCCTCAAAATCCCGGGTCGCGGCGAGCGCATCGCGGATCTTGGCCGGATCCGTGGAATTGGCGCGCCGGATGGCATCGGCCAGCAAATAAACGGAATCATATGACAGCGGGGTTCCCGGGGTGGTGATGGTGCCCAGCTTGGCTTCGTAGCGGCTCACAAATGCCCGGCTTTTTGCGGTAGTGCTCAATCGGTCCCAATGGCTGGAAAAATAATTACCGTTGATTGCATCGCCGCCATATTTGTACATCTCATCATTCCATCCGTCGCCACCCAGAAACCGGGTGGTCAAATGCATATTTCGCGCCTGTTTAATCAGCAGACCGGAATCTTTGTAAAATCCGGGCAGAAAAACGACATCGGGCTGCAGTGCTTTGACCTTGGTCAGAATATCGCTGAAGTCGGTGGTGGTGTCGAGGTATTCAGCGTTGCCAATGATTTTTCCGCCCAAAAGGGTGAATTTTTTTGCAAAGAAATCGGATAAACCCAGGCTATATTTGTCACTGACATTGGTAATGACCACCGCCGTCTTCGCCTTTAAATCATCGAGGGCAAATTCAGCGTCGATTTCGCCCAACACCGAGTCGATAAAACAGGCACGAAAGATATAGTTGCCCACCAGGGTGACGTCGGGATTGGTGGCGATCGGCGTGATCATGACGATTTTGGCTTGCTGCAGCAGCGGCGCCATGGCCAGCGAATGAGAGCTATAAGAAGCGCCGATCACCGCGACGACTCCGGCATCGATTGCCTTTTGTGCCGCCGCGCGCGATCCCAATGCCGTGCTTTGATTGTCGATTTCAATTAACTCGATCTTCTTGCCGAGTACGCCCCCATGCTGATTCAATTCGTCCACGGCATAACGCGCACCCATGTAATGCAAGGTGTTGTCGGCGGCCGCCTCGCCGGTTTTTGCATAAATCGCGGCCACTTTGATCGTGTCCTCGGCACGGCTGAGACTCGCCGTCATGCACAGCAAGCACCACAATACCAGGACGCATAAACGCTTCATGTCGTGACCTAAAATAAACTGGGTTCAATTAAATATCGAGCGGCGGCACATCGAAGTATCCTTGCAACAGCGATTCGCATGAGCGCAACGCGCCATTCACCCATGCCTGATCGTCCGAATAGGCCTCGCCGCAGATATAAACCTTGTCTGCAACCGGGTTTAACATTTGCGCCATGATTTCCCGGTCATTGGCGCCGGTAACCCACGAATGATCGCCGTCGCCGAATGCCGCTGTACCCCAGCGCACATAGGTGGAAAGAACCGGCTCCGGCAGATGGTCGTCCTGGAAAAACAGACGGAGTTGCCGCATCGCCTGCTCGACCACGAAAGTGCTGGCTGCCGTGGTGTTCGCCGGTTGTGCCACGCCGGTCGGGACAAAAGGCGTGCCGATATTCTGTAATTCCTCCCAATACGTGGTCCGGTCAAAATCGCAGTAAATCGTCATCGATGCAGGTCCGCGCGTATCGTCCGAAACGATGGGCCAATAGCAATAAAACTGGCCCATCGGCATTTCGGTAAAAGAGCCGCCCGCCGACACCTGGTAGCGATTGAACCACCAGCGCTCATTGAAGTACAGGTTGACCTTGGTCAACGGCATGGTGACCACGCTATTGATATTGCTCACCACTTGCGCGTTGTCGCGCAGCAGGGGGCAATACGGCGCGAGTTTGGCCAGCGGTAATTTGGGTAGTGCCAGCACCAGTTTGTCGCACTGATGGCGTTGCACCACGCCATCCTGCCCTCGCGACAGCACGAATAAGCGACGCTCATCGGTATCGTCGAGATCAAACGTTTCTACCAATTGGCCCAAGGTGATTGTGGCGCCCATGGCCTCCACTTCATTGGCAATGGTTTCTGCCAGGGTTGAATAACCGGGTACCAGTGTCAGATACTGAGGCAATTTGTCAAAATCGCCCATGGTCTGAAAGCCGACCCCCGCATTAACCTTCTGATCGTAAAACGCGAGGAAACCCATTGAATCCTCGATCATCTGCAAACACTCTTGCGAGATGCCGTAATCCATCAGCAGGGCCCAGAAGCCCCATTGGTAAAGTGCGATACCGCGGTAGGTAAATTCAAGGCGAACCTCTTGCCATTGTTCCGGTGTCGTGGGATACCATTGCTGGGGGTCGCGATTATTCTCGAGCAGAATGGCATTAAACACATCTTGAAGAATGGCATTGGGTTGGCGGTTCTGCTCATCTTCTTTGAGATTGTAAATTCGACTCCAGATAGCCGGATCGTCAGTCGCATCGCCGAAGGTAAATTTCTTGGTGCGCAGGTTATAAATATTATGATCGTCGCCCATGCTGAAGGGCATGATCTCGCGCTTCAGTTCGAGCTGGCCCAATAACCACATCAGATTTTTCATGTCGGCGGTAAAACGCATACCGCCTTCCTCATTTTTCACCAGGTCACCGTTGATATTGACCACATCCGTGTCCAGCCGGCCGCCGACACGATCCAACATTTCGAGAATCAGGATTTTAGGCGGTGTTGAAGTGCGATGTTGTTTCAACAGCCGCCAGGCAAAATACAATCCGGCCATACCGGCTCCGGCAATCACGATATCCCATGTCGATTGCGGTGCCGCCGATTCCGTCTTTTGCGTCATGTCGGGTGTGCTCAAGATAGGTTCTCTTTATATTTAAATGAGGGCAAGCCTGGATTGCCTTGGTTTTCTTCAGACGACTCGCCGACCCTGCTCACGCTACCGGGCATGAAAGGGAGAAACGTATGCATATCATATCAATTTGATACCAAGCCAGAGACTAATCCGGCGTTGAGGCAAAAAAATGAACTTCGTGTTGAAATTCCAAGAAAAACTGAAAAATATTGAGCGCGATTTTACCGGCGCAGCCGACTCCAGCATAAAGAGAAGTCATGGAAGCCAATGTAACGCAAACAAAAATGTCTGTGGTACCTGTTAAATTAAGAGGGAACCGGGTCGTACTCGGGCATCCATTGACGCTGAACGCCTGCGGCGTCATCTGCATCGGTCGTCGCCAGATCCCGCCGCGAGAGCCCGCCATCGGTATCCGCCGCGTGCTCGTCCGATGCGTGTTGGGCGACCACAATCACTAATCTGCCCGATATATCCATGCGTGACTAATTTCGGATAGACGAGAGGCAAACAAGCAAGTAATTTCCTTTGCATTGTCAATTATCTCGCGACTCAACGTTTTGTCCAGTCCATCCGTTGGTGTGGCGAAACGGGTCATTTTTAAAAAAATAGCATGCAAGATCCGGCCGATGAATTTGTTTTGAATGTACTTCTCAGGCTTTCAAACAGGAATTATCAATTTCACTGTTTGATGAACTCTGTATGCCACCAAGTCTGGAGCCAAATTCTGAAAGCGTTCGCCACCGAGCGGGAACTTGTCGTGTGAGTCAAATTCAGCGTAACCGTGCGCTCAACCCCGCTACCTCTTATAAAAAACCGGACCTTGAAAATTATGGCGCGTTGCACTTTCTTACCCAAACAAACCACGCTGGCCGTCGCCTTGGCCGCTGTCTTCTCCGCCACGGCGGCACTGGCCGGACCGGTGTGTTCTCCCACCGTCACCGGCAGTATCACTAACCCGGTCCTCTGGAGCATGGGCGATTGCACCGTGACGGGCACGATCAATGTCTCCTCCGGCACGGCTTTGGCCTCGACCGGCACTACGAATGGCACGCTGAGCAACAGCGGCACCATCAGTGGTGCCTATTTCGGTATTTCCAACACGGGCACGATCGGCAACCTGAGTAACAGCGGCGTCGTCAGTACCGGCGTTGCCGTCAGTGGCAGCAGCAATACAGCCATTTCCAACACGGGCACGATCGGTACGCTGAGCAACAGCGGCACCATCAGTGGTGCCTATTTCGGTATTTTCAACACGGGCCCGATCGGCACCCTGAGTAACAGCGGCACCATCAGCGCGCTTAGCGGTGTTAATTTTAGTGTCGATGCCGGACTTCTCAATGGCAGCACCGGGCTTTTCAATAGCGGCACGATCGGCGCGCTGCTTAACAGCGGGACGATCAGCGGTGGTATATCGGGTATTTTCAATAACGGCACGATCGGTACGCTGACCAATAGCGGCGTGATTCGCGGCAGCGTCAACGGCATTTCCGTAGGTTCTCAAAGCAGTATTGTAGTGCTCAATAATTCCGTGGGCGGCACCATCATCGCCACCGGCTCGACCATCTCTGGTCTCAGTGGCGGCGCGGCCATTCTCAACTTCGGCACGATCGGCACGTTGACCAACAGCGGTACCCTCAGCGGTGCCACTGCGGCACTTTATATTGAAGCCGGCGGCACACTCGGCACGATCACCAATAGCGGCGTGATCGCCGGTAATATCGTCAACAATTCCAGCGTCGACCTGAGCATCAACGGCGGCTCGGGCACCGTATTCGGCACCTTGACCGGCTTCGACGGCGCTGCTGGCACGATCACCAATACCACCTCGAATGTGGCCTTCGGCGCGGGCAACCTGTTGCTGAACGACAGCATCAATGTCGGCAGCAATGCGGTCAACAACACTGCAGCCACGCTGCAGGTGAATAATTCAGTCGCTATCACCGGCAACTATAACCAAGGCGCGGCTGCAACCTTGCTGATCGGCGTGGCCAGCGGGGCAGTGACCAATGGTTTGCTGACGAGCGACAGCGGCTACGGCCGCCTGGTGGTGTCAGGCAGCGCCACTCTGGCGGCAGGATCGTCGGTCGAACTGAAAGCGACCAATGGTTACGGGTTTGCCGCAGGCCAGCGCTTCGTTGTGATCGATGCATCGAGCAGCGGGACGAATTATAACGAAGGCAGCCTGAACTACGGGATCAGCGGTTACAGCGCAGTGCTGACCGGCCTGGACGCGAGTGCCGGTGGCCGCAGCGATTTGGTGGTGACGGTGGTCAGCGCGACATCGGGAACCTCGCCCGTAACCCTGCCCACCGCACCGCAATTGGCGACCGCGCCGAATGCAGTGGCGGCGCTCACGGGCTTAACCAATTACACCGGCACCAATCCGGCCCTGCTGAATCTGTTCGATGCGGCACAAGCGCTGAGCCTGGGCTCAAGCGCAGCCGCGACCCGCGCCGGCACCCAACTAAGCCCGATCTCGCAGGCGTCCTCGAGCCGTGCGGCCGCGGCGCCTGAGCTGGATGTGTCGGGAATAGTATCAGCTCACTCGGATAGTCTGCGTCTGGCGCAAGCCGATGGCGACAGCGGTATTGCGACCGGCGAAAGCCCACCTGATCTGGGCGTGTGGGGCCAAGGCTTCGGCGGTCATGCGAGCCAGAATGAGCGCGACCAGGTCGACGGTTACAGTGCCAATTACGGTGGTTTGCTGCTCGGCGTCGACAAGTCGCTGAGCGACCGTTTGCGCGCCGGTGGCGTATTCAGCTATAGCAACGCCTTGGTCAACAGCGGCGGCAATAGTGCCGGCGACTCGATGCGGGTCAACTCCTACGGCTTGCTCGGCTATGCCAGCTTCGACGGCAAGCCCTGGTATGTGAACGTTTCGATGGGCGCGGTACAACAGCGCTACGACACCACCCGGGCAGTCAACTTCACCGGTTTCTCCGGGGTGGCCAACGGCCAGTTCAACGGCACCCAGTACGTGGCGCAAACGGAAGTAGGGTATCCGCTGGCCCTGGGTGCGGTCACACTCACGCCGCTGGTCAGCTTGACTTACAGCCACCTGAACCAGGACGCCTATACCGAAAGCGGCGGCAACGGCGCGGCCTTATCGATCGGCGCGACCCGCACCACTTCGGTGAAGACCGATATGGGCCTGAAGGTCGAGCATGCGTTTGCCACCTCGTATGGTGCGCTGGTGCCGGATGTGCAACTGGCGTGGCGTCATGAGTACGACAACACCAAGGTCCTGACCAACGCCAGCTTTGCGGCGGACCCGACCGGTCAAACCGGATTCTCGACCTTGGGTGCGAGTCCGGAGTCCGATCTGGCGGTGATGTCGGTAGGGGTGACCTTGCTGCGTGCGAACAACCTGACCCTGACGGCGCGCTACGAACTGCAGGCGGCGTCGGGCTATCTGGCGCAAACGGGTAGCGTGCGCTTGCGTCAATTGTTCTGATCTCGCGCACTGAAGCCATGCCTCAGCCGCATGTCTCTCACGCTCGGCCAGGCCCGGGTTTTGTCCTGCCCGACCTGCCGAGAGTGGTGGACGGAAGTTCACCAAATTGACGAGAGTAATCTTGCGCAAATCGAGCAAAATGAAAGAACCCCCAGCGCACGGCGATAGCTGTTACCGTGGTGCTGGTGCCGCGCGCCGCTTTCAGGGCGCGCCGCGCGCTATTGAGCCGCCGCATCCTCAAGTATACGAGCGGCGCGACACCGTAAATCTGCAAAAAGCAGCGCTGCAGCGAGGCACGGCTGACTCCCAGTCCTTGACACAAAGTCATTACCGTTAGCGGTTCTTCCGGGCTGTTTTCAATCAATGTTTGCGCGGCTTGAGTGACTCGATACGCATTACCCAGCGGCATCCGAGAGGAGCGGGCGGGCGAGTTGGAAAAGACGCCGAGAAGACGGTCCAGCATGACCTTTTCCAGGTATTCGTGATTCAATGCCGCAAGCTCGCTTGAATCGGGCGAATGTTGCATCGACATCACGGTCTCGGCCATGTCGTTTAAATGAGCGGGATCAATGCTGTCGAACAATAGCGGTTGGCGCCCGTCTGCCGGCAGATCGTAGCCCAAGGTATCGGCCGCTTCTAAAAAACGGCTCTGCGGAACTCGAAAATAGACTATCTCGCTGGGCGGTAACAGTACTTCGTAGTCGTTGTTGCCCGGCAGGTAACCGACGGTTCCTTGGGCAATCGCGTCGAAGTCGCATCGTGCCCGACCTGAGACCGAACGGACGAGGCTCACCGAGCAGTAATCGGGCGGGAAATATAAGCGCTTCAGCAAGGTGCAGTTCTGCCGCTCGGCGACCACCAGTGTGTCTTTAAAACCCAGTTGCTGAAACCGTCCGTCAAACGCGCCTCCATCGATCTGGTCGTACTCGGTTGGCATCCATTGACGCTGAACGCCTGCGGCCTCATCTGCATCGATGGTCGTCAGGTCCAGCCACGAGAGCCCGCCATCGATCTCGGCCGCGTGCTTGTCCGAGGTGTGTTGGGCGGCCGCGTCGCTTGGGGCAGCCCCACTCGCTGATTGGTTTGGTATATCCATGTGTAAATATCCCTGCGTGACCGATTTCGGATAGACCGGGGGAAACCAATCAAGTAAATTTATTTTGCGTTGAAAATTACCTCTGGGTTTGACGCTTTGGCGTGAAACCCCTTTTAACGTGGCACCGCAAAGGGATGAGTGGCGTGTGTGTCCATATAGTTATGCACAATTTTCCTAATTTTTGAGCGGTGATGCAGGCAGCCGTAGAGGCAACGCGGTACAGACTGTAACCAGCTGAAATTCGTGCGGCAAGCTTAAAAATAGGGCGTGCCGCGCTTAGGCGCGTTAGCCGCAACAAGAGGCCTGCCGCGATGGAATTTTACGCGGGTGCCTGACTTAAAACTCACTCCAATGTATTTGTGTGGTGAAACGGATAATTTTTTAAAAACTGAGGCGCACGGTCAAGACGGTTAAATCAAGGTTGATCGCACTTCGCTGCATCTCAAAATAATAATTTATTGATTGCTTATTCGGCGGGGAAACACATGGCTCGCCGTGCTCACACCATCCCGTAAGCCTCGCTGGCCCGGCTCTTAGCGCCGGGTTGCAGCCCCCGATTGCCCTCGATTTCGACCCATTTGCCGTCGATGGATGCGCTCGCCCGCGCCCCGGACGCGACAAAAATGCAGTGCCAATAGGATTACCCCATGAAGCGCCCCGGATCGATGCACCATAGATAGCGCCTGGTCTGGAGTCAGGTCCTGAATGGCTGGATCGCGGTGGCCGAAACGGCGCGGGGGTGGAGCAAGGGCTTTTGAGCACCTGGGGCCACGCTGAAAAGCCGCTGCTTGCGCGGAACCCGTGCCGCTGAGTTACGGATACGGAATGCGCGATCGGCGGCCCTCTATTTTTTATGGGTCGACCATCCGCTGTGCTCAGAGGTTTATTGAAAGCAGGTTCAAGCTGTCAGTGTGTAAGAAAGGCATCTCACCAAATCGGCAGAACAATTTTGCGGCTATACCGCCTCTATTCCTGGAGAAATTTAGCATGAAACATAATAATTACTTATCCGGCCATTGGCGGCACTCGGTGTTGGCTTCCGCCACGCTATTGCTCGCCGCTTGCGGCGGAGGTAGCGGGAGCGATTCGAGCACATCCAGCTCGACGGCCACGCCTTCATCTGGAAAACGGCTACACCACCTTGGCGACGGCTCACGCAACGCTTGCGTCGTCCGGCGTAACGTTGGGGTCGCTGAAGACGTTGGAATTTTTTGACAGCAGCGGCGGCACGCAACAGGCCTTGGTCGCAATACCCTATACAACATCGAGCGGTACAGCTGGCACCAACGTTACGGTGGTACAGAAAACGGCCAGCGGTACCTGGGACATTATCGGCAATCAACAGCGGTACAACATCACGATTACCTCGGAATTAACGCGTCGGCAATTCTTCGATACCGCCGATGCGGAGTATAGCCGCTACGATTCCGGCCTCGGCATCACCATTCCGGTTGGTGCAGCCGGTACGCCAAACCCCAGCAATCTGGAGTCTGCTTCGGTGACGGGGCCTGGCATCCATGGCACCGCCTATTTGGTGCCGCGCAATGCGACCGGCAGCGATACGCTCGGGCTAAGGGAGTCCGCCTATACCGCGCCGCCAACCGGAAACGACACCACCGACTCCAATACCAACCTCTATCGCTGGTCATGGCAAGCGTTGCTGGGTGCTACCGCAACCTACACACCGCCCTCCGGCGACCTTGGGTACTACACGCCGGCTCCGATCGACGTGTCGACCGTGCCTCGGTTCGCGACGTATACCGTGACCTTCTATGACTCGACGGGAACTCAGATCGGCCAACCTGTCAGCGTCATCAACGCCACCCCAACCTTGGCCGCATCGGCAGGCGCCGGGGTCGCTTGGCAAACCTTGGCGTCGAGCGTGCAAAGCGATTTCCTGAGTCCGGCTGGAACACAAGAAGCGGCACAGACCTCGACCAGCGTATCGTGGTCGAATCTGGTCAATAGCCAGAATTTAGGGCCTCTGGTGACGGGCGTACAAATTCAGTCGGTGCCGGGTACGGGTGTGACGCCAACCACCGAGATAGACGGTTGGTCGACTGGAACGGTGACCTTTGCCACGTCCGGTCAATATTCGACGACTGTGACGGCCGGCATCGCTCAAAATGGCGTTCAGGCATGTAGCAGTGCCTGCCAGTTTGCCGCCTTGCAGACCGGTGCTTCACGCCTGGTCGAATTGAATTGGAACGTCGGCAATACGGTTTACTACAACATCTGGAAGTACAACGACTGACGCTATCCGGCTTGGACCCGGCCGGCCGCTGCTTTGCGGCCAGCCGTGGACGAGCTTTCATCGTCGTGCGATCCAGCGAAACTGCTTCGATCTTGATGCGCACGATCCGCGTGCGCTTTCTACATCAATTTTGCCCAATGCCTGAGCCGCATAGCCGACAGCACCAGAAACCAAGGAGCAGCCTGTCGAGATTTGAATCAGTGCGGGCGCGTGCCGATCCCGATGCCTAAACCACCTTGCTGCCGGATAAGGCCCGGAAATCCTGTGGCGCCATCCCGTAGGCCCGGCGAAAGGCGCGCGTGAAATCAGAAGCGCTTTTAAAGCCGAGTCCCTGGGCAATATTCGCCACCGGCATATGCGGGTTGTGGGCCAGCTTGTCGGCCGCATGGCGTAGTCTGAGGTGACGGATATAGGCCCCCAGACCGCCTTCATGCTGAAACAGACGATACAGGGTCGGGCGAGGCAGTTGCAAGGTATTCAGCACGCCTTCGGGAGAGAGTTTTGCTTCGTGCAGGTGTGCTTGCACATAGCGCCGCACCTGACCGAACATAGCTGCGCGGGCGGCCGCGCGTGCACTGCCGCTTAGGAGTGCTTGCTTGCCAAACGCCGCAGCCAGCAACTGCGCGCCTGCGCGTATGTCGCGCTCCGCTGCATCGGCGCTCATGTGCGCGATGTTTTGACTGAGCGCTGTAACGTGTTCGATGACCAACTGCGTGAGCGGTGTCGTCCCATGGATGGTGCGACCGTGGATGGCATCCGGATCGGGAAATACTTCCTCCACCAGCGCCCCCGGCACAAAAAACGTGAGCACCCTGCAAGCATTGCACTGCATGCGCACAGGCTGGCTCATATCGAGCGCAAGGATGCTCGCGATCGAATGCGTGGCATAGCGCGGCGTGGCGCGCACCTCGACGTTCTCGACGCCGCCCTCTAGAAACACCTGAAAAACGAAATCACGAACCTTGTCCGTCGAGATCCGGGCCAGCGAGCGCTCGAGCACCATCAGGTCGGACCGGCAATCGGTCAACACCAGCTCGCCAACCTGATAACGGTCAATCGAAGCGTGGAACGGCTTGTCGAGGTCGGATAGCGAGGGCAGCACGTCGATCATATGGCCGACCCGATCCCGCCAGGCGAGTAACTGCCGCTGCGGCGCTTCCGCCATCACGTTGAAATGGCTATGGAGAATGCCGGATCTTGGTGGTGGACGGATATCTGCTGTGTTGGCGCTGTGGTTCATGCCGGAGGAGGTCCTTTGCCGGCGTGGGTCCGGAGGTGGTGGGGAACAATTGCGTAAGAAGTTTAAGCAGAAATTTCGGTTGGCACGGAGCTTTTAAAAAGGAGTGTGGTTTTTTCAAAAACTGAGACGCACGGTCGAGACAGTTAACCAAGGGTTGGTCACACTCCGGGATATCTAAAAATCTAATTCACTGATTGCCCGCCTTACGGGGAAAACATGAATCGCACGCTCACACCCTCCCATAAGCCTCCATGGCCTGCCGCAGCTTGGCTCGAAGCGCTTGAAGCCACGCTGAATTTTTTAATTGCGGCATGGCACGCAACCGGCGTTGGCCGCGATACCCTGCGCGACCTCGAACTGTTAAGCACAGTAAATCGGACCCATAAAAAATCGGGCGCAGTCCCAATAAATCAGCGCGGATGAAGCGCGAAAAAAAAACGACCAACCAAGAACGGGGAATTTCCAACATGAAAAAGCACATCCATCATCGTCCCAAACAGAAAGTCTTGACGCTCGCCCTGACGGCGGCCCTGGCTGTCATGGCGCAGGCGGCAACGGCTCAGACGACTATCAGCAGCGCCATAACGACAGGCCAAACCTGGACCAGCAGTGACTTCACCATCAATAGTGGCGCTTCAGTTTCGGTTTCCGCCGGCACCGCCATCTCTGCGTCGGGATCGTCGCTCGGCACATTGAGCAATAGCGGTTTGATCAGTGGTGGGACGAGTTACGTCGGCCTGCTTAACAGTGGCACGATCAGTGCGTTCAACAATGCGGTCGGTGGCACTATCAGCGGAGATAAAGGTCTCGACAACGATGGCGGTACGATCACTGCGCTGACTAATAACAGCATCATCAGCGGTGTACTGGATGGTTTCAAGAACGATGGTACAACCGGTACACTGACCAATAACTATGGCGGCACGATTAGCGGTACCGGCACGGATTCCGCTGGTCTCTATAACGGCGGCACCATCGGCGGCACCATCACCATGCTGACCAACGGCGGCGTTATCACCGGCACAGGAGTGGGTGTCAACAACCTAGGTACGATCACTACACTGAACAATAGCGGCACGATTAGTGGTAGTGGCACGGGTTCTGACGGTCTTAACAATGGCGGCAGCATCACCACGCTGATCAACAGCGGCACCATCAGCGGCGGCACCGGCATCTACAACCGTGCCAGCATCGGCACGTTGATCAACAGCGGCACTGTCAGCAGCGCCGCCTTCGGCATCGACAACAACGGCGGCACGATCACCACGCTGAACAACAGCGGCATCATCAGCGGCGGCAACACCGGCATCTACAACGGCGGCACCATCGGCACGTTGAGCAATAGCGGCACCATCAGCGGCAGCAACCACGGCATTGGCAACTTTGATGGCGGCAGCATCACCACGCTGAACAACAGCGGCACTATCAGCGGCACCGTCTTCGGCATTTACAACTATGGCGGCGCGATCACCACGCTGAACAACAGCGGCATCATCAGCGGCGGCTACACCGGCATCTACAACAGCGGCACCATCGGCACGTTGAGCAACAGCGGCACCATCAGCGGCAGCAACAACGGCGGCGACGGCATCACCAACTTTGGCAGCATCACCACGCTGACCAACAGCGGCATCATCAGCGGCTCGACCGGCATTTACAACGACTATGGCGGTAGCATCGGTTCGCTGAACAACAGCGGCCTGATCACCGGCAGCGTGTACGCTCTTTACAATGGCACGTCCGGCACCCTCGGTCTGGTCACCAACGCAGGAACCATCGCGGGCAATATCTTCAATGGCTCCAGTTCCGACCTGAGCATCGACGGCGGCACGGGCTCGACCTTCGGCACCCTGACCGGCTATACCAGCGGCAGCATCGGTACCATCACCAATACCAGTTCGAATGTCGTGTTCGGTTCGGGCAACCTGCTGCTCAATGACACCATCAACGTCGGCAGCAACGCCGTGAATAACACCGGCACGGCGGTGCTGCAAGTCAATCAGGCGGTGACCATCACCGGTAATTACAACCAGGGTGCCGGCGCGACCCTGCAGATCGGCGTGGCCAGCGGCGCCACTCCGCTCGGCACCCTCACCGACACCGGCTATGGCCGGCTGGTGGTGACCGGTAATTCGACCATTGCCTCGGGCTCAACGGTGACCCTGCAGTCCAACGGTTATGCCTTTGCCGCCGGACAGCGTTATGTGGTGGTGGATACGGCAGGTACCGCAGTCTATAACCCGGGTAGCCTGAATTATTCGATTAACGGCTATACCTCGAGCGTGACCGGCGCGACGGTGGCTAACGGCAGCAACAGCGATCTGGTGTTGAACGTGGTGAGCGCGACACTGATTTCAACCTCGACGTCGACACCCACACCGAAGGTCAGTCCGACGACGTCCAACGCCAGCAACGCAATCGGCGGCCTGCTGGGCTACACCGGCGTGGGCAGTCCCCAGTTACTGAATCTCTACAACGCGATGATCGCACTTGAGGCCAACGGCACCGCCGCCGCAGTCACCCGTGCCGGCACCCAGCTCGCCCCGATCTCCCAGGCCTCGGTCGCACAAGCGGCCACCGCGCCGACCACCAGCGTGCTGAACGTGGTGTCGGGCCACCTGGACAGCCTGCGCCTGGCCGATAACGATGGCTTGGGCGGTGCGTCGGGAGCAACCTCAAGCGGGGTCTCGACCGGCGACAGTGCGCCGGCCAACGGCGCGTGGGGCCAGGTCTTCGGCGGTCACGCAAGCCAAAGCGAACGCGATCAGGTCGACGGCTATAACGCCAACTTCGGCGGCCTGATGGTCGGGGTGGACCGGGCGCTCAGCGATACCTGGCGTGTGGGTGGAGTGTTCAGCTACAGCAACAGCTTGATCGATAACACCGGCGACACCTCGGGCGATAGCACGCGCCTGAATTCGTACGGGCTGATGGGCTATGGCGGCTACACCGCGAACCGCTGGTATGCGAACATCTCCGGTGGCATAGTCGCGCAGCACTACGACTCGACCCGTGGCATCGACTTCAGCGGCTTCTCGGGCCAGGCCAACGGTAGCTTCAGCGGGATGCAGTACGTGATCCGTAGCGAAGCCGGCATGCCGTTGGCGGTCGGTCCGCTCACCGTCACGCCGCTGGCGGCGCTGACCTACAGCTACCTGCACCAGAACGGCTATGTGGAAAGCGGCGGCGACGGTGCGGGGCTGGCGGTGGGTGCCGCACATTCGACCTCGGTGAAGAGCGACCTGGGTGCGCGCTTCGCGCGCCAGTTCACGACTTCCTACGGTGTCTTGGTGCCGGAATTGACAGTGGCGTGGCGTCACGAGTATGACAACACGCGGGTGTCGACGGCGGCAAGCTATGCGGCGGACCCCACCGGCGAGACCAGTTTCACCACGGTGGGACCTTCGCCGGAATCCAATCTGGCGGACCTGTCGTTGGGGCTGACGCTGCTGCGGGCCAACAACTTGAGCGTGACGGCCCGCTATGAGATGGAGGCGGCGCACGGCTATCTGGCGCAGGTGGGGACGTTGAAACTGCGCCAGGTGTTCTAGACCCCGGCACGGCAGTCGCATCCTGACACGCATTCCCTCCGTGGCGAGGGAATGCGTTTTTTGTGCAAGCATGGGCGCACTCTAGTGGGTGTCATCGCATGTATCGCATCGCCGAGCAACGTTACGTTCGACGGGCTATCAAGCACGCATGACACACTCGAATACATCTCGACAAAGAAGAAAGAAGAGGGATCGCCGCTCTCGACGACTGCACGCTGACCTCAGATGGCTAACTCTTGCCCTTGTCGGGCGAGTAGAAGACTTTCACCTCCCAGTAAGTGCGGCCATGCTTGCACAAAAAAAAGGAGGTCCCGTGATTGCTCGCGGAACCTTACCAAGTTAAAGATGATGGCGATCATCATCGCCCCGATGTCCGGAGCTCGTGCCAGACGCTGGCGCGCCTCTTGCCATCCGTTATCCGTTTTCACCATAGACATCGTACCGCTGAAGTCCAGGGTATCACTCATTTGCTTTCCTCCCATGTAGATGGTCCTGCGACCCAATGTGGGCTAACACCTCTCGCCAATGACGCAAGATGAACACTGTGAGTAAACTGCGAGGCCCAACGAAGCCAAGACCGCCCACAGTAGCTCCAGAACGGTAGCGGCGATTGGGAGGATACGACTCGCTCGAAGCGTGGGCATAGCCGGCAGCGCCGGAAACAAAGGAATTCCGGCTATCGTCAAGCGAAATCTTTAGAGTGAGCCCTCAAAAAAACGTTGCTATGAGTCGAGTGATTTTTGACTTGTGTAAAGGGTATGCAATTGCTGGTAGATTGCCCCTGTCTTTGGCTGATTCCGAAGCGCAGCCGGAATCACTATTGGATCGCATATGAAATGAGTACTCTCACCGTCGCGAACGACATCAAACGCCGCGATCTTTTGAAGATCGTCATCGCGGCATCGCTCGTCAACGGGCTCGAACTATTCGACTTCACCGTGTTCGGTTTCTTCGCCGCGGCGATTGGAGACCAGTTTTCCCCCGCGACGAACCCGATGACGTCTTTACTGCTGGCCGTCGGCACATTCGGTGTTGGATTTTTCATGCGCCCTCTTGGCGCGATAATGATCGGCGCTTACGCAGACCGTGTCGGGCGCCGAGCGGCGATAACAATGACCAGTTGGATGATGGCCCTGGGCACTGCAGCGGTCGGCGTCTGCCCGCCGTTTGCCACGATAGGCATAGCGGCACCGCTGATCGTGATTGCCGGCCGATTGCTGCAAGGTTTTGCCGCAGGCGGCGAGATGGGCGCTGCCGCGACCTTCGTGATGGAAGCGGGGCCGATGTCACGCCGCGGTAATCTGGTAAGTTGGCAGCTTGCCAGCCAGGGCGCTGCCGCGTTGTTGGGCGCTTCGCTGGGCATGCTGCTCACGCGCACGATGACACCGGCCAGTCTTGCTGCGTGGGGCTGGCGCATTCCCTTTCTGATCGGTCTTCTGGTCCTGCCGGTCGGCTTGTACGTGCGTCACCGGTTGCGCGAGATTCCGCTCCCGGTCGGCAGCGGAAACAGCGGCCGGCATGTCGGCACGCCGCTCGCCGAACTGTGCCGCCACCACGGCATGACGATCCTTTTGGCAACGCTGATGATCATGGGGCGAACTGTACCGGTCTACGCGATCGTCCTGTATATGCCGAGTTATCTGACCCGGGTGATGCACATGCCTGCCATGACCGGATTTCTATGCTCCGCCGTGTCCGCGCTGCTGCTGGTCGTCATCTCGCCGCTGTCGGGTATGCTTGCGGATCGGTTGCCGCGCCGCAAGCCGCTGGTTCTGTTCGCTTCGGGATGCACCGCGCTGCTGGTCTACCCGCTCTTTCTGATGATTACCCGTGCGCACAATGCCTGGTCAGTCCTCTGCGGCGTCGGCGTTATCAGCATATTGTTGGCACTCGGTGCCGGCGCCAGCACCTTGCTGGTGCTCGAAGCGCTGCCGGTGCGGGTGCGCGCCAGCGGCCTTTCAATCTCGTATGCAACGGGCGTCGCGCTATTTGGCGGCACCGCGCAATTTATCGTCACGGGATTGATCAAATGGACCGGCAATCCCATGTCCGTGGTCTGGTATGTGGCGCCGTCATGCCTATTGAGTTTCCTGGCGGTCGTTCTGTTCAAGGAACAGCCCGTCGAGATTTGAATCAGCACGAGCGTGTGCCGATGCCTGTGTTCCCGGCGATAGAGCCTGGCGATGCCTAAGCCGCCTTGCTGCCGGATAAGGCCTGGAAATCCCGTGGCGTCATCCCGTAGGCCCGGCGAAAGGCGCGCGCGAAATCGGAAGAACTTTTAAAACCGAGTTCGTAGGCAATATCTGTCACCGTCATATGCAGGTTGCGGGCCAGCATGTCGGCCGCGCGGCGTAGCCTGAGGTGACGGATATAGGCACCCAGACCGCCTTCTTGCTGAAACAGGCGATACAGGGTCGAGCGAGGCAGTTGCAAAGCATTCAGCACGCCTTCGGGAGAGAGTTCTGCTTCGTGCAGGTGTGCTTGCACATAGCGCCGCACCTGACCGAACATAGCTGCGCGGGCGGCCGCGCGTGCATTGCCGCTTAGGAGTGCTTGCTTGCCAAACGCCGCAGCCAGCAACTGCGCGCCTGCGCGTATGTCGCGCTCCGCTGCATCGGCGCTCATGTGCGCGATGTTTTGACTGAGCGCTGTAACGTGTTCGATGACCAACTGCGTGAGCGGTGTCGTGCCGTGGATGGTGCGACCGTGGATGGCCTCCGGGTCGGGAAATACTTCCTCCACCAGCGCGCCCGGCACGAAAAACGTGAGCATCCTGCATGCATGACGCTGCATGCGAACGGGTTGACTCATATCGAGCGCCAGAATGCTTGCGACTGAAGGCGAGCTTTCGCGCGGCTGGGCGCGCACCGAGACGTTCCCGACGCCGCCCTCCAGAAACACGTGAAAAACGAAATCGCGAGCCTTGTCTGTCGAGATCCGGGCCAGCGAGCGCTCGAGTAGCATCTGGTCGGACCGGCAGTCGGTCAACACGAGCTCGCCAACTTGATAACGATCAATTGAAGCCCGAAATGGCCTTTCGAGGTCGGACGAGGAGGGCAGCACATCTATCAGATGAGCGACCCGATCCCGCCAGGCGAGCAACTGCCGCTGCGGCGCTTCCGCCATCACGTTGAAATGGCTATGGAGAATGCCGGATCTTGGTGGTGGACGGATATCTGCTGTGTTGGCGCTGTGGTTCATACGTGAGATTCTTTGCCAGCGTTTGCGCTGGGATCATCTGGAACAAATTGTGTAATGTAACTGTAAACAATATTTGGTGAGGAATTTTTCCAGAAATGGTGTGGTTTTTTTCAAGAGAGGTGACGCACGGGGTACAAAAGTGCTCAATCAAATGGGCCTGCTGGCCCTGTCAATCAGACCTTTAAAGCGGGTTTGGTCGGGTAATAAAGCTGGTAGAACCAGGAGCAGGCATTCTCGATCTGTGCCTGGATGCGCGGCGCTATCTCGTGATGCTTGGGTGGTGTGCAATACGTGTGGCCTGTTGGTGCGTGTATTTCATATGGTAGTGACTATCGCTTTCCTGAATCCCGACCGTGAGCCGTTCGGGATCGATCTCCCGCGGCGCCACGCCCAGCCAGGCATGGATATGCGACATGCAGGCAGCCGGCTGGGCCATCAGATCCTCGAAACGCAGGAAATACAGGCGCTCTTGCACGTCCTTGGGTAAATCCAGTACGGCATGCAGCGAGATCAACGGCGCGCCGATCGCCTTATCCTTGGCAAATAGCATGTCGGCGCGGCCAAATCGGTCAAAATCTGCCAGGTGGTCGATGAAATCGATCAGGATGGTGCGCTGATGCTGGGCCTCGATCGAACCGTAGATCTGCCCCAACTCCCGCAGACACACAATCAATTTGGCGTTCGGCTCAAGGTGCAACAACAGTTCGATCGCATGCAGCCAGGCGCGGTTCTTGTCCACCATCAGCGGCTTTTCGCAATCGTGGTGCCAACCCTTTAGAAATCCCTGCATGGCCGAGGTGAGATGCGCGTAGCTACGCTCGAACGAATGGTCGAGCTGGGACAGAAAGAAGGTGTCGTCGCTGACCATGCGCCGCATGCCGAGCAAGGTGTTGCATAGCGGCGAGCTATGCCCTTCGCATTGAATTTCTGGATGCTATGCGAGTAATTGACAGAGCAAGGTCGAGCCTGCGCGGGGCAGTCCTGTTACGCCGACACATTGTGGGCTCATCGCAAATTTAATTTCCGTTTAAAGACAAAAAGGTGGCGCCGGGCGACTGTGTGCGGCGGAGACTCTAATTTAATTTCATTCGAGCATCAGGCCAAGCGCGATTTGACTACGCGGAAAAATAGGCGATGCCGCGCTTGGAGGGCTAACCGTAACCGCTCGTGCGACGCCTTGCCCCCACGCTATTTGCACCTGATTCTGCGACGGCAATGCTTTCAAGCACAGATCATGACTTCACGATCCGTGCCGTTTTAACACTCAAGGGAGAAAGAGATTCGCTTCATGCCAGGTGAGAAATGGCAGAATGTCCGCATGACCTCTGGATTTTAGGCGAAGATCCGGGCTTACGTTGGCGTGATGCAGGTGCGGCGCACACCAAGGCGGTGTATTTGGCGATCAGCGTGAACCTGTCCGGCCAGAAGGACGTGCGGGATGCAAGTCAGCTTTAAGATGGACCGGCATGTCATTGACCGAAAATGCCTACACGGAATCCAGAAAACAAAAAGCCCAATCCGAAGATTGGGCTAAATGCTTGATTCTCTTGGCTCCCCGACCTGGACTCGAACCAGGGACCTGCGGATTAACAGTCCGTCGCTCTACCAACTGAGCTATCAGGGAACAGCACAGAACGAAATTATATGGGGGCTCCAGTAACTTGTCAACACCCTAAAGCTAAGTTCCCACCAGAGGGTCTGGGATTTTTGACTCGTACTGCGGTGTGAGTCAAAAAAACCTTTGCCGATCAACGCTCAAGCAGATCGAGTTTTTCTTTGACGTCTTTCCATGCATCGGCGTCGGCCAGCGCGGCCTTGGTCTTGGTGATACTGGGCCAGGCTTTTGCCAGATCGGCATTCAGCGGAATAAATGTTTGCTGGTCGGCCGGTACGTCTTCTTCGGCGTAAATTGCATTGACCGGGCACTCGGCCACGCAGACGGCGCAGTCGATGCATTCGTCCGGATCAATCGTCAGGAAATTCGGGCCTTCGCGGAAGCAATCCACCGGGCAAACATCGACGCAATCGGTATAGCGGCACTTAATGCAGCTTTCGGTCACAACGTGGGTCATTCAAGCTCCTGCAAACGGTGAGCGGTGGTGCATTGGGTTAAACCCAGATTGTAACTTATTGTCGCTTTGTTATCGGCCAAGCTGCGCCCGGCTTTATACAAAAACATGATTTGCATATGACCGGAGCGGGTGGAAGGGCCTGTGAGCACCGGTTTTATTGGGCCGCTGGCGGCGGAAAATGCGCCCGTCGGTGCCGTGGAGAGGGAATTCGCGCAGGAATTCGTTTACCATCCGACACAAGCCGCTGATGCATCGCTGTTTCAGTGCTATGCCGATATGTCACGTTGGAACCGCAGGCTTATGACGATAATCCACTCGCTGCTCGATACCGATCTCTACAAGTTCACCATGATGCAGGTGGTCCTGCATCAATTCCCGGCGGCCCAAGTTGAATATCGGTTTCGTTGCCGCACCCCGGGTGTCGATCTGGTGCCTTGCATCGACGAAATCCGCACCGAGATCCGGGCCCTGTGCACCTTGCGTTTTAGCCAGGACGAGCTGCTGTATCTGCGGCGGCTGCGTTTTATAAAGAGCGATTTTGTCGACTTCCTCGACCTGTTCCATCTGAGTGAAAAATACATTTCGGTGACGCCCTCGGCCAAGGGCAATGGCGAGATCGACATCGTCATCGTTGGCCCCTGGTTGCATACGATCTTGTTCGAGATTCCGGTGCTGGCGATCGTCAACGAAGTGTATTTCCGCCGCCTGCAGCCCGCGCCCGACTATGCCGAAGGCCGTGAGCGGCTGACCGAGAAAATTGCCTTGCTGGCAGTCAAGCCCGATTACACCGATTGTACGATTGCCGATTACGGTACCCGCCGGCGCTTTTCCAAGCAGTGGCATGAAGAGGTGATACTCGGGCTGAAGCAAGGCCTGGGCGAACAATTTGCCGGCACCAGCAATGTGTTTTATGCGATGAAGCATGGGCTGATCCCGCTTGGCACCATGGCCCATGAATATCTTCAGGCATGTCAGGCGCTTGGACCGCGCCTGCGCGATTCGCAGATTTTCGGTTTTGAAATGTGGGCCAAGGAGTATCGCGGCGACCTCGGCATTGCGCTGTCGGACGTCTACGGCATGAAGGCCTTCCTGCGCGATTACGACATGTATTTCTGCAAGCTGTTCGACGGCGCCCGCCATGATTCGGGTGATCCGTTCGAATGGGGCGAGCGCTTGATCCGGCACTATGAAGCGAACCGCACCGATCCGCGTAATAAGGTGATGGTGTTTAGCGATGCGCTGGATATTCCCAAGGTATTGCAATTGTACGAACGGTTCCGCGGCCGTTCGCGGCTGGCCTTTGGCGTCGGCACCAATTTGACCAACGACCTGGGCTACACGCCGTTGCAGATCGTGATCAAGATGGTGCGTTGCAACGGCCAGCCGGTGGCGAAACTGTCCGATTCGCCGGGCAAGAATATGTGCGACGACGAAGCGTATCTGGCGTATTTGCGGCAGGTGTTCGAGATAGAAAAAATCTAGACTTCGGATCTGAAACCCGCGGCGGAAACGCTACGCCCGTGGCGTGTCCGACGCAAGATCCGATAGCCGTCCGGTGGAGTTTGTTCTGCGTGACGGACCGTTATAATCGAACCCCCGGAAATGGTCGCGATGCCGGCCGGGCGCGTTGCAATCGACGCGGTGCTTGGGCCTGTGCCGGGGCCTGTGCTTGTGTCTGTGATTCAGCGGCAAAAGACCATGAAAAAATTAATCGCCTTACTGTTACTACTGCTGCCTCTTGCCGCTCATGCCGCCGATTTTACCGGAGCGGGGCTGGCACCCGCCTGGGCGATACCATTCGCCGGCCTGTTACTGTCGATTGCGATCGTACCGTTGTTCGCACCGCATTTTTGGCATGCCCATTTCGGCAAGGTTGCTGCGATATGGACCCTGGCTTTGCTGGTTCCGCTTGCGCAACACTTCGGCGTCGAGACGGCGGGGCAGACGCTGGTTCACGCGCTGCTTGAAGAATACCTTCCTTTTATCATCCTGTTGGCGGCGCTCTATACCGTCGCCGGAGGTATTTGCGTGCATGGCCATTTGCACGGGTCGCCGCGGTTGAATACCGGTTTGCTGGCGCTGGGCACCGTGTTGGCCAGTATCATGGGTACCACCGGCGCCGCGATGCTGCTGATACGCCCATTGATCCGCGCCAACGAACATCGCCGCGATCTGGTGCATATTGTGGTGTTCTTTATTTTCCTCGTGGCCAATGCCGGCGGCGCCTTGTCACCTTTGGGCGACCCGCCCTTGTTCCTGGGTTTCCTGAACGGCGTGAGTTTTTTCTGGACTACGCAGCATCTGCTGCTGCCCACACTATTTGTCTGCGGCGTGCTGTTGGCCCTGTTTTATCTGGTCGACACCCTACTCCTGCGCCGCCATCCCGCGCCCGAATCCAAGGCCGCGGCCCTCAAGCCGACTCGCATTACGCTGGACGGCAAGGTTAATTTGATCCTGCTGCTGGCGATTTTGCTGATCGTGTTGGCCAGCGGTCTGTGGCGCCCCGGCATCGAGTTTGAGATTGCCGGTACCCATGTCGCGCTGCAAAACGCCTTGCGTGAAGTGCTGTTGCTGGTGGTGATGGGCGTGTCGCTGAAGCTGACGCCGCATTCGGCGCGTCTGGGTAATGCATTCAACTGGGCGCCGATTGCCGAAGTCGCCAAACTTTTCGCCGCGATTTTTATCACCATCGCCCCGGTGATCGCGATTTTGCGGGCCGGCGAATCCGGTGCCTTCGCGGCGGTGGTCAAGCTGGTTGAAGACCCTCACGGCCAGCCTGTGGTGCCGATGTATTTCTGGGCCACCGGTTTGCTGTCGTCATTTCTCGATAACGCGCCGACCTATCTGGTGTTTTTCAATTCGGCAGGCGGCCATGCCGACACCTTGATGACGGCCGGTGCCGGTACCCTGGCCGCGATTTCCGCCGGCGCCGTATTTATGGGCGGCAATAGCTATATCGGCAATGCGCCCAACTTTATGGTGAAATCGATTGCGGAAGCGCGCGGGGTGCGCATGCCCAGCTTCTTTGGCTATCTGCTTTGGTCGGGTGGCATCCTGATCCCCGTATTCCTGTTGACGACTGTTATCTTTTTTCGCGGCTGATGTTTATCGCTGAGCTCAAGGGGCGATGTGTGCCCTCGATGCCGATTGCCGGTTATCGGCGGGCGATCCCGCAGCATGCCGCGCATACCCAACCGTGTTGCATTTGAAGTGGAGCTGATCGATGAAACCGAAGATCTTGATTACCCGGGCAATTTTCCCCGAGGTGGTAGAACGCTTGCAAGCGCATGCCGAAGTTGAGGCGAACCAGGACGACATCCTGTTCGACCCAGCCGAAATGGCGCGACGCCTGGCCGATAAAGACGGCGTGCTGGTGGTCGCCAGCCGCATCGACGCAGTGGCTCTGGGCCAGGCCACCCGTCTGCGGGTCGTGAGCAACATGGCGGTGGGATACAACAATCTCGATATCGAGGCGATGACGCGCGCGCATATTCTCGCCACCAATACGCCCGACGTGCTGAACGAGACCACCGCCGATCTCGGCTGGGTACTCATGATGGCCGCCGCCCGGCGGATTACCGAATCCGAACATTGGCTGCGCGCCGGGCATTGGAAACAATGGGGTTATGAATTGTTCGCCGGTACCGATATTTACGGCGCCACCCTCGGCATTGTCGGCATGGGCCGGATCGGACAGGCAATTGCACGCCGTGCTCGCGGTTTTGGCATGCGGGTGATATACCACAACCGCTCGCAGGTTTCGCCCGAGATCGAGCGCGAGCTGAATGCCGAGTTTGTCGATAAAACCACGCTGATGAAACAAGCCGATCATGTGATGCTGGTGGTTCCCTATAGCGCCGCGACGCATCATATTATCGGTGCCGCCGAGTTGGCCCTGATGAAACCCAGCGCCACGCTGACCAACATCGCGCGCGGCGGCATAGTCGACGAAACGGCTTTGATCGCGGCCTTGCGGGAACACCGCATTGCGGCGGCCGGTCTGGATGTGTTCGAAGGCGAGCCGAAATTTAATCCGGCATTTCTTGAACTGAGCAATGTGGTGCTGACACCGCATATCGGCAGTGCCAGCCTGCCGACCCGCCGCGCCATGGCCCATCTGGCCGTCGACAATCTGCTGGCGGGGCTGGGTCTGGGGCCGCAAGCGGGTAATCCGCCCAATCCGATCAATCCCGAAGTATTAGGGGCGTCACGCGGATGAACCCGTCAGACCTATTCATCGGCGTGCTGCTGTTGGCCGTGGTGCTGCTGGCCGTGGTGTTGCTGGCGCTGCTGCGCAGCAAGAGGGGCGGCGGCCTCGACCCGGCGCTGGCGGCGCTGCCAGATTTGTTGAAAGCTCAGCACGACGAGCAATTGCGCGACAACAACCGGCTGGAGCGGGAGTTGCGTCAAGAGATCAGCGAAAGCGGACGCGCCGCACGCGCCGAGGCCGGTGTCGGTTTTAATCAGTTCCAGCAGACTTTGACGCAGCAATTGACCCAGATCGCGACCTTGCAAAACGCCAAGATCGACGGTTTCGGTCACTCGTTGGCCAAGCTGACAGAGAACAATACGACTCAGCTCGATGCCGTGCGCCAGAACCTGCAACACCAGTCGCAGGCTGCGCGCGATGAGCAGGCGGCTGCGCTGAAGCGTTTTGGCGACACGCTCAATCAACAACTCGCGCAACTCTCGGAGAGCATCGATCGTCGCTTTAGCGAGGTACGCGCCACGCTGGAACAAAAGCTCAAAGATATCGAGTTGAACAATGCCACCAAGCTCGAAGAGATGCGCCAGACGGTCGACGAAAAATTGCATGCGACGCTGGAGCAGCGCCTGGGCGAATCGTTCAAGCTGGTCTCCGATCGGCTTGAGCAGGTCCATCGCGGCCTGGGCGAAATGCAGACGTTGGCGGCCGGTGTGGGCGACCTGAAAAAAGTCCTGACCAACGTCAAGACGCGCGGCACCTGGGGTGAAGTTCAGTTGGAGGCGTTACTGGAGCAAATGCTGACGGCCGACCAGTATGCCAAGAATGTCGCGACGATTCCCGGCAGCAGTGAACGTGTGGAGTTCGCCATCCGCTTGCCGGGGCGCGACGATCACCCCGTCTCGGGCGAAAGCCGGCCGGTCTGGTTGCCGGTCGATGCCAAGTTTCCGCGTGAGGATTATGAGCGGCTGATCGAGGCGCAGGAACGCGCCGATCCGATCGCGGTGGAAGAAGCCTCGCGTGCTCTCGAGTCGCGCATCAAGCAGGAAGCGCGGGCGATTCGCGATAAATACGTGGCGCCGCCGCACACCACGGACTTTGCCTTATTGTTTTTACCGACCGAAGGTTTGTACGCAGAAGTCTTGCGGCGGCCCGGTTTGACCGACATTTTGCAGCGTGATTTCCGCGTCACGATCGCCGGGCCGACCACCCTGAGCGCCTTGCTTAACAGTCTGCAAATGGGCTTTCGCACATTGGCGATTGAAAAACGTTCAAGCGAGGTGTGGCAGGTGCTCGGGGCGGTCAAAACCGAATTCGGCAAATTCGGCGACGTGCTCGCCAGGACCAAAGCTCAGTTGGAAACGGTGACACGCTCAATCGAATCGGCGGAACAACGCACGCGGGTCATGAGCAAAAAATTGCGTGATGTCGAGGCTTTGCCCGATGAACGGGCGACCGGACTGCTGGGAGACGTGTTGCCCGGAGACTTGCTGGCGGGCGAGGAAAGTGAATCGGCGTGAAGCGGATCGGATCAGGAGGGCGGTGACGAGGAGCTTGACGGTGGGCCGCTGAAGGGCGGCTGAAGTAAGGACTTGCGGGCGCTGCTTAAGGATGGGTGGCTCACTTAAAGTGGGCTGGCTTGAAGCCAAGCCCCCAGCGATATTAGCACTTAGCCCTCAGTCCTCGTCCCAGCAAAGCGCTGCAGCGCGTCGCCCGTCATCCTTACCACGCGCCAGTCCGGCAGGACGGTGGCGCCAAAACTCTGATAAAAATCGATGGCGGCCTGATTCCAATCCAGCACGGTCCATTCAAAACGCCGGCAACCACGCTCAAGCGCCAGTACCGCAAGCTGTTGCAGCAACAGTTTGCCTATGCCTCGGCCGCGCTGGTCCGGTTGCACGTACAGATCTTCCAGGTACAGCCCACGCCGGCCCAGGAAGGTCGAGTAGTTATGGAAAAACAGGGCATAAGCGACGATCGGTGCCGCGGCGGGGTCCGGGGTGGTGCTGTCATGCCATTGTGCCACCAGGCATTCGACGGCCGGATGCGCACCGAAGAGCGCATCGTGCAAGTCGTCTTCGGTTGCGACAAAGAGATGGGTGAGGCTCTCGAACTGCGCAAGCTCAAGCATCAGCGCCTGGATGGCACCGATATCGGCCGCCGTGGCCGGCCGCAATAACGCTGCCATCAGACTTCTTCCGGCACGTCGGCCAGCGTGATTTCGATGCCGCCGAACCGGCCGGCGACCCAGTTATACACGTGGCAAGCGACCCATAACAAGGCAAAACCCAATAAGGCATTGAGCATCAGCGCGCTGGGGATGGTCATCACGTCGATATTGCCGTTGACGAAAAATGCCGCCACGATGCCGATCAGCACAATGGGTACACTGAAGGTCAGGTAGATCAGGATCAGCGCTTTGGCGGTTTGTACCGGCGCGATATACGAAATTTGTTTTAGCATAATTGGGTGGTGTAAACGTTATGTCTAAGTATTTAAAGTCCAAGCCGGCCGACTGCGAATACCGGGTAATCAGATCAACCCGTCGAATAGCATCACGTCGACCGTGTCGCCCAGGGCGACGTCCGATTGTGCGTGGGCTAGTACTATAAAGCAGTTCGCCTGACTCATCGAACTTAACACGCCCGATCCTTGGGCGCCTGTGGGTGCAACGTGCCAGTTGCCATCGGTATTGCGTTGCGCGATGGCGCGCAGAAATTCGGTTCTCCCCGGCTGTTTGCGCAGCGCAATCGATGCGCAGGCACGGATCAATGGGGTGGGGCGAGCAGTTGCCCCCGCCATCGACAACAATGCTTCACGCACCAATTGGTAGAACGACACCATCACGGCGACCGGGTTGCCGGGTAAACCAAAAAACAACGCTCCAGGGCCGCCGTCAAGTGCCAGCCTGCCAAAAGCAAAGGGCCGGCCGGGACGCATGGCGACTTTCCAGAACACCGCTTCACCCAGGCGTGCCATCAGGTCACGGGTGTAGTCGGCGTCGCCGACCGAGACTCCGCCTGAGGTAATCACCGCGTCGGCGCAGGCAGCGGCGGTGCGCAAAGTGGCTTCCAGTTCGGCCGCCTGGTCCGGCACGATGCCGAGATCGATGATCTCCACCCCCAGCCGGTGCAACATGCCATACATGGTGTAGCGATTACTGTCATAGACGCAGCCGGGTTCGAGGGTTTGGCCGATCGAACGCAGTTCGTCCCCGGTCGAGAAAAACGCGACCCGCAAACGCCTTCTTACCGGCACTTCGGCGTACCCCAATGAAGCGAGCAAACCGAGGTCGCTGGCTTGCACCACGCGCCCTTGATTGAGCGCGACCGAGCCGGCCGCCAGGTCTTCACCCGCGCGCCGGATATTGGCGCCGGGTGCAATCCGCTCAGGCTTAAAACAAATCTGCGGTTGCGCAGCCGTTCCGGCGACTTCCACGTGTTCTTGCGCGATCACGGTGTCGCATGCCGCCGGAATCAGCGCGCCGGTCATGATGCGGATGCAGGCGCCGGCAGCCACGACACCGGCATAAGCCTGACCTGCGAACGAGGTGCCGACGACATTCAGCAGTAGCGGAGTGCCGTTCGGCGGAGTGCTGTCCGACAACACGGCGCCATCGAAGGCATAACCGTCCATCGCCGAGTTGTCGGCGCCCGGCACGTTCAACGGGGCGATCAGGTCTTGCGCCAGTACCCGGCCCAACGCTGCGCGCAGGGCCACTTTTTCCACCGCCGCCACCGGTGTTGCCAGCTTGCGTATCACGGCTTGAGCCACCGATAGCGGCATCGCATCCGGGTCGTAATCAGACAGGCAACTGGTCACAGCGTGCAGCGTTTTCATGGGGAGGCAGGTCTGGCCTGGAAAGAGTAACGGAGTATTATTTTGAGCGCGCGGCACTGGCAGCCGTCGCGTCATAAGCCGGCTTGCCGAGGGCGGCTGAAAGTAGCCGGCGCCGCATGATTCAAAGGTAAGCCTGAGGCGGGATGCTAAGCCCGCCCGGGGTCCGGACTATCGGCCGTATGCGCGAGATGGTTCAGGTCTTGCAGCGAGTTGACATTGTAAAACGCGCGCTCATCGGGAAAACCGGCTTCTGCCGCGTTGTGGCGTGCGTACCACGCGCCGACCTTGCGCCCGCCGTCTGCGAGATAAGCCTGTAGATCGTCGGCCAGACTGCACGCCAGGATGGCGCAGGCAGGGTGGCGCTGACGCCGGCCGTCCGGCGTCTCGGTTACGGCGTAAGCGATGGTGCGGCCCGGCGCCAGGGCGGCCAGCAAGCCTGTCGCCAGCGAGGCCGGCAGGTAAGGGACATCGCAGGGTACGCATAACAGGTGACTGGTGCCGGCGGCGCGCATGCCCGCCAGTATGCCGGCCAAGGGGCCCAGTGTTTCGAACTTGGGGCCGGTCTCGACCGCGGTGCCGGCTGACGCGTAAGCCGTAGAGCGGGCTGAAGCGCCGTTGGCCGCGTTGGCTGCGGTGCTGCCCTCATCGGTTACCAGCGGGTGGCCGTAAGCACGATAAAGCTCAAGATTGCGATTGGCGCTGATCAGCAGTTGCCCGACCTGCGGCCGCAGGCGTTCCAGCACATGCAGCGCGAGCGTTTTACCGGCAAGGGTTTGCAGGCCTTTATCGACGCCGCCCATCCGGCTTGCCTGACCTCCCGCAAGTATCAGGCCGGTGAGGTCGTGGGGTGTTAGCGGGATAAGCGTTGTCATCACAGGGGCCTTTAGTGGGCCTTTAGCCGCCGATGTATGACATTTCGACGCGGCCGGGGTCCACCGATACGGCAACCGCCCCGGTATCGGCGGGTTGCGCTCGCAGTTCCGAATAACGATCGGTACGGCCGTGCCAGACATGGGCCAACGCGGTTTCGACCTGGGCGTCGGATGCGCCGTCGCGCAACAGGGTGCGCAGGTCGTAGCCGCGGTTGGCAAACAGGCATAAATAAAGCCGGCCTTCGGTGGAGAGCCGGGCGCGCGTGCACGCGTGGCAGAATGCCTGCGTGACACTGGAAATGACGCCGATTTCGCCCGGGCCATCGGCGTAGCGCCAGCGCTGCGCGGTTTCGCCGGCGGCCTGCCGGCCCAGCGGCAATAGCGGCAATTCAGCATCGATCCGTGCGATGACGTCGGCGGACCGCAATACTTCCGCCATATTCCAGCCGTTGGAAGCACCCACATCCATATATTCGATAAAACGCAGGATCGCGCCGCTATCTTTGAAATGACGTGCCATCGGCAGAATTTCGTGATCGTTGGTGCCGCGCTTGACCACCATATTGATCTTCAGCGGGGCCAGCCCGACCGCCAGCGCGACATCGATGCCATGCAGCACGTCGGCCACCGGAAAGTCCGCGTCGTTCATGCGTTTGAACAGCGGCTCATCGAGCGCGTCCAGGCTGACCGTGACGCGCGACAAGCCGGCGTCTTTCAGTGAGCGTGCTTTGCGCGCCAGCAATGAGCCATTGGTGGTCAAGGTCAGATCGAGCGCATGGCCGGAAGGTGTTTCCAGCCTGGCGAGCTTTTCGATCAGGACTTCCAGGTTTTTGCGCAGCAAAGGTTCGCCGCCCGTGAGACGGATTTTCTCGACCCCGTGCGCGACGAAGATGCGCGCCGCCCGTTCGATTTCTTCGAAGTTCAGCAGCGACGCATGCGGCAAGAATGCATAATTTTGATCGAACACCGCGCGCGGCATGCAATAGACGCAACGGAAATTGCAGCGGTCGGTGACGGAGATGCGCAGATCTTTCAGCGGGCGGCCGAGCGTGTCTTCGAGCAGTCCGTTGGGCGCGATCAGAGGCCCGGAAACGTCGGGGACGACGCTGCCGTAGCGTAAATCGGCGACAGGAATGACTTTCGATGACATGGCCGTAATCAAGATGCTAGCCGGTCATTGTAGCGGAATGCGCGCCGGCAGGCGCGTGGCCGCGCTATGTCAGGTATCACGCCCGCTTCGGCCGGGCGCAAGCGGCGCCGTTGTTATTTGACTGACTGCAAAGCCTGAGCCGTGTGCGGCACCGCCGAACCTGCCTGGGCACGGCAGCGCTCGGGGCAGGGCGGGTGAGCCCCTCTCGCCATCGGCGGCTTCAGAATGCGCCGCCGTGATCCAGCACGTTCAACATGCCTTCACCGGTACGTGGCACGTGATCGGTATTTTGCCGCAAGGCGTCGGCGTCGATTCCGCCGTTTACCGTCAAGGTATCCGCCATCAGGCGCAGCGACCGATGCAGCACGATGGGGTAACCCAAACCCAGCGTGACAATGGCAATCAGCACATTGGTCAGGCGCAGCAGCAACAAACGCGAACCGGTGATGGTACTGCCAAAACGCAATTGGCCGCCCAAGGTAGAACGGCTGGTGATGTGGCGCGTGACAAACGCGGCGTAAAAGCTGCCGATCAGCAAGCAGCCGACAATCAACAGCAAATAATAGGCGACGATGGTCCGCCAGATGCCGACGGGCGTGGCGCCGGCGGGAAGCGTCACAGGATAGCCGGCATGTTGGGCGTTCAATAGCTTCAGCGTTTCGAAAGCGCCGTGGCCCGCGGTGCCGACCCCGGCAAATATGACTAAAACGGCGACGAATGTTCCCAGGAAAACCAGATAGAGTTTGCTCGCCTGACCGTGGAAATTGAAGCGGGCATTGCCAAAGCTGCTTGCATTCACCGCGCGTTCGACCAGCCGAACCATGGCCCAGGGTGCAAGTTGTCCCAAGGTGAACACTGTGCACAGGAGATACAGCACAAACCAGGCACCGTAGACCCATGCCGAACCCTGCATGCCGCCGTGGATGCCGCGCCATTGTGTGCGGCTCAGCCGATAGCGCTGGGCGCTGAAATGGGCGCCGCCGGCCAAAATCAGCAGCACGATATAGGTGATCAGCACGCCGAGTAGGGCGAAGCCGCGATGATGGATCAGGTGCGCGACGAATGCCGACCCGACGATACCGAACAAGATAATGACAAAAACCAGCACGAGCGCCAGCAAAAAACCGACCAGCAACTCACCGCCGGTACCGGTGTATTCAAAGCGTTCACCTTGGAAACTGAGCCGTGACCAGATATAACGGCGGGTTTTGGTAGCAGCCCAGAAACGGTAGATTCCCAGGGTGATAATGGTCAGCAGGAGGTTGGGCAGGAAAATGCGATAGAGCTGGCTTATTTTGCCGTCGTATTCAAATAGCGGGCTAGCTTGGTTTTGCATGTCCATCCATTGCTCCCTAATTTTGTTGTGTGAGCAATGTACTTTGCATCCTGTCGCGGCGTCAATCTATCTCGTTTGCGTGCGCCAAGCGCCGGCGAAAAAAAAGAGGAGCGCGATGGCTCCTCTTTTTCTACCCTATTAGATCAACCTCAAATGAATCAAATTGAGGTTTTTCCCGGTGCGTCCGTTTCGACTTGCTGCATCGGTGCCGCATCGAGGGGCGGCAACACCTTGCGTGTGCGAGGCGCGCGCGGCGCTTCGACATGACGTGCAGCGCTTTCTTGCGCGGCCTGCAGCTTGGAGGTATCGGTATTGACCCAGGTCAATCCCGCCGAAGCCAGCATCGGCTGTAGCGTTTCGACCGAGACCTTGACCGGTGCCGGTGCAGTCGGCACAGCAACCGGTGCCGGTATGACTGCCGGCGTGGGTGCCGGTGCCAGCGCGGTCACGGGGGTAACAGGTGCTGCAGGTGCAACCGCGGGCGTCACCGGTTCAGCGTACACCGTGGGTGCCGCGACGACCGGAGCCGGTGCTGCAACTGGCGTTACCACTTCACTGGCGATTTCGACCGGTGTTTCCGCCGCGGCCTGGGGTACGGCCTGGGGCACGATTTCAACCGGCGCCACGGGTGTGGCTACGACTGGAGCCGTTTCCACGGCGACCGGCGCGGCTTCGAACGCTACCGGAGCCGCAACCGCTTCGGCTACTTCCGCTACGACCAACGGCGCGGCCGGAGCCGCTTCAGCCGGACGCGGTACCTGGACCGGCGCATGCACTACCGGGGCCATGACCAGCGGGGTGGCATGCGCGGCCTGCTTGGCTTCATACGCTTCAGCGCGTTCGGCTTCGAGGCCCTGGATGGCGGTCGGTTCAACATCGGCCATGGCTGCTGCTGCGATCAGGGTTTCCAGCGTCGCTTCGAGTACCGATTCACCGGCTGCTTGAGCGCTGGCTGCAGCGTCGGCAATCAGGTGATGCTCGGTGGGCGTGTCATCCGTGTCGGTGTTCGCGGCGGCGTTGCCCGTATCTTCTTCACGATCGCGACGTCCACCGCGGCGACCGCGACGGCGACGGCGGCGTTCATCGCCTTCACGTTGTACCGACTCTTCCGCACTCAGTGCCGCGTTGCTTGCGGCTTCCAGCACCACCGGCTTGTCGTCGTCGCTTTGCAGCGGCTTGGCATTGAGCGTGGCGGCTGCGATTTCAGCGATGGCCTCGGCCGGTTTGCGTTCGCGGCGTTCCGCACGCTCGCCCCGTTCGCGGCGCGGTTGTTCAGGGCGTTCGCCACGTCCGGCGCGATCGCGGCCTTCACCGCGTTCTGCGCGTGCTTCGACCAGTTCTACCTGACGCTCGCGGTTACCGCGACCTTCGCTGCGACCTTCGTTACGGTTTTCGTCGCGGGCGGCTTCCGGGCGGGCGGTTTCGCCGCGGGCTTCACGTTCCTGACGCGGTTGAGCGCTGTTCGAGCGGGCGGCGCCATCGCGCGGACCGGCGTTATTGCGGCGGCCACGGCCGTTACGCTCGCCACGTTCGGCGCCACGCTCGCTGCGTTCACGCGCCGGTTGTGCCGAGCCGGTTTTGACCGGAGCTGCGACCGGGGCCGGTGCTTCGCTGGCGAATATACGCTTGAGCCAGCCAAACAAGCCGCCGGTGGCAGCACTGGCGATGACTGCGGGGGCTGCGACCACGCGCGGGATCGACATCGGTGCCGGCTTTTCGGGCGTGATGCCCTTGACCGCGGCTTCCTGCTTGGGTTTCACATCTTCGGTACGTTTGCTGTAGCCGGAATCCGCTTCCATTTCCTGGGCGGCTTCCTGGGCCATCTTCCAGCTTGCGGTCGGCTCGTCCAGGCGCGGATCGTCGTGACGCAGACGTTCCAGCTTGTAATGCGGCGTATCCAGATGTTTGTTCGGGATCAGGACCACGCCAACTTTGAAGCGGGTCTCGATCTTGTTGATTTCCTGGCGCTTTTCATTGAGCAGGAAGGCGGCGACTTCAACCGGCACCTGGCAATGGATCGCCGCGGTGTTTTCCTTCATGGCCTCTTCCTGGATGATGCGCAGGACTTGCAAGGCGGACGATTCGGTATCGCGGATATGACCGGTGCCGTTACAACGCGGGCAGGTGATATGGCTGCCTTCCGACAGGGCCGGACGCAGGCGCTGGCGCGACAGTTCCATCAGGCCGAAACGCGAAATCTTGCCCATTTGGACGCGGGCGCGGTCGTATTTGAGCGCGTCTTTCAGGCGCTGTTCGACTTCGCGCTGGCTCTTGGCCGATTCCATGTCGATAAAATCGATCACGATCAACCCGCCCAGATCGCGCAAACGCAACTGGCGCGCCACTTCGTCGGCGGCTTCCAGGTTGGTGCGGGTGGCGGTTTCTTCGATGTCGGCGCCCTTGGTCGAGCGGGCCGAGTTCACGTCGATCGACACCAGTGCTTCGGTATGGTCGATCACGATGGCGCCGCCCGAAGGCAATGGAACGGTACGCGAGTAGGCGGTTTCGATCTGGTGTTCGATCTGGAAGCGCGAGAACAGCGGCACATCGTCGTGGTACCGCTTGACCTTGTGCATGTTGTCCGGCATCACCACGCTCATGAAGGCGCGTGCTTGCTCGTCGATTTCTTCGGTATCGATCAGGATTTCGCCGATATCGGGCTGGAAATAGTCGCGGATCGCGCGTATCACCAGGCTCGATTCCAGATAAATCAGCAGCGGGCCGCGGGTCGAACCGGCGGCTTCCTCGATGGCGCGCCACAACTGCATCAGGTAGTTCAAGTCCCATTGCAGTTCTTCGGCGCTGCGGCCGATCCCGGCGGTGCGGGCAATAATGCTCATGCCATCGGGCAATTCGAGCTGCGACATGGTTTCGCGCAGTTCCTGACGCTCATCGCCCTCGATGCGGCGCGATACACCGCCGCCGCGCGGGTTGTTGGGCATCAGCACCAGATAACGGCCAGCCAGCGAGATAAACGTGGTGAGGGCCGCGCCCTTGTTGCCGCGTTCTTCTTTTTCGACCTGGACGATCAGTTCCTGACCCTCACGCAGCGCATCTTGAATGCGGGCGGTACGGGCATCGACGCCGTCTTTGAAGTACTGGCGGGCGACTTCCTTGAACGGCAGGAAGCCGTGGCGATCTTCGCCGTAGTTGACAAAACAGGCTTCGAGCGACGGCTCGATGCGTGTAATGACACCCTTGTAGATATTGCCTTTGCGCTGTTCGCGACCGGCGGTTTCGATGTCGATATCGATCAGTTTTTGACCATCGACGATAGCGACGCGCAATTCTTCTTGCTGCGTCGCGTTAAAAAGCATGCGTTTCATTGAACGGCTCCAGTGCGGCTGGACCTGCCTCCGCTCGCGCTGCCGATGTGGCAGACGGGATCGGACGCAGGCACGCCGCGCTTTTTGTGTTGTCACAAAACACGCAGGGCCGGGATAGTGTCGGGAGAATTGCCTGGGGCGTTCACTTGGGCCTCAATGAGGCCCGTGACGCCAGGGCGCATGCGAAAGAAGGCGCGCTGCACGCTCGCCAACTGAGCACCCGTCGGCGGGAAGGCTGCGCTGAGCGCGGGCCTTCGACCTCGGGCAGGGACTGAAAAGCCGGCGTAGATGAACGGGGGCTTTTGGTACCGGTTTAATTCAGTTTGCTACAGTGCTGCCAGTGTACTTTCAGCGCGGTTGCGGCTTTAAAAGCAGGACACTGGCACGTTGCCTAATATTTTCGCAATCCGGCCAGCCGTGTCGCTTGACGTCTGCACATATTGCACAGCGTATCGTTTTCGACGTGAAGGCTAACCGTTAAAATTCTTTTAAACCTAAATCCCGTAGCCTTTAGAAATCCTGTCTCGGCCGAACGCGCCTCTGGGCGCCGTCCCTGCCGACATGAACCTCATGCGTGCGACTTGTTGCTCTATTTACCGGATGAGCAACTGATCCTGGGCGCAAGTAAGTAGAATAGCGGCTTGTCGCTCGCGCCTGTTCGCTCTCGCAAACAGTCGCGAATCGTTGATCAAGGGCCGCTTGCGACTAGCTGCCAAGGCAAATTATATGCAGAATGAATGAGTTAGGCAAAATATCCTCGCAACGGACGTCGGCCGACCAGGTTTCGATGGTCGAGATCGGTGACGAATCGGCGGGACAGAGGATCGATAATTTTCTGATGCGCACCTGTAAAGGCGTGCCGAAGAGCCATATTTATCGCATTCTGCGCAGCGGCGAAGTACGGGTAAATAAGGGTCGCATCAGTGCCGAATATAAGCTCCAGACCGGCGATTTGGTGCGGATTCCGCCGATCCGGGTGGCGCAACCCGACGAGCCGCGCGGCACCATCGTGCCGGCCGCGACGTTTCCTATCGTATTTGAAGATGAACATTTGCTGATTATCAACAAACCGGCCGGGGTGGCGGTGCATGGCGGCAGCGGGGTGAGCTTCGGGGTCATCGAACAATTGCGTCAGGCCCACCCTCAGGCCAAATTCCTCGAATTGGTGCACCGGCTCGATCGTGAAACTTCCGGCGTGCTGATGCTGGCCAAAAAGCGCGCGGCGCTGGTCGGCTTGCATGAGCAAATTCGCGAGAATCGCATGGACAAGCGTTACCTGGCTTGTGTCCGCGGTGAGTGGAGCGATGCCCGGCGCATCGTCAAGGCGCCGCTGCACAAGTACCTGACCGCGGAAGGCGAGCGGCGGGTACGGGTGCAGGACGACGGCCAGAGCGCCCACACCGTGTTTAATTTGATCGAGCGTTTTGACGGCTATGCTTTGCTGGAGGCAGAACTCAAAACCGGCCGCACCCATCAAATTCGCGTTCATTTGCAGCATTTAGGCACGCCGATTCTCGGCGATGAGAAATATGGCGACTATGCTTTTAATCGTGAATTATCGCGTTCGGGCGCCAAACCGCAGCTAAAACGCATGTTTTTGCACGCTTACAAGCTTAAGTTGACCCATCCGGCGACGGGCGCGCCATTGCAGGTCGAAGCGCCGTTGCCGCCGGAATGCGAAGGTTTTTTGCGGCAGTTGAGAGCGCTTAAAGCCTAGGTTTTAAACAGAAGCGGAAATTCAAGGCATTCATGGCCCGACAAAATTTTGACCTGATCGTTTTCGACTGGGATGGCACGTTGATGGATTCGACGGCGCATATTACCCGCAGCATTCAGGCCGCGTGCCGCGACCTCGGCTTGCCGGTGCCTGACGACGTCGCGGCCAGTTACGTGATCGGACTGGGTCTGCGCGAAGCCCTGCAAATTGCCGCGCCTGGTCTGGCCCCCGAAGATTATCCGCGGCTGACGGAACGTTATCGCGTGCATTATTTATTACGCGACCCGCAGATCGAGTTATTTGCCGGGATCCCCGAGATGCTGGCCGGATTGCGTCAGGAGGGATATTTCCTGGCGGTGGCCACGGGCAAAACCCGGGTCGGACTCAACCGCGCGTTGGCGGCGGTCGGTATGACCAGCTTGTTTGACGCCACCCGTTGTGCCGATGAGACGTTTTCCAAACCGAACCCGGCCATGTTGCATGAATTGACCCGCGAACTGGGCCAGGAATTGCGGCGTACCGTCATGATCGGCGATACCACCCACGATTTGCAGATGGCGGCCAATGCGGGTGCGGCCAGTGTTGCGGTGACCTATGGCGCCCATCCGGCCGACGCTTTATTGAGTTTGTCGCCGCTATTTTGTGCGCATACAGTGACCGAGCTGTCCGACTGGTTGTTCGCCAACGCTTGAGTTGCGTCGCTTGAGTTGCGCCGCTTGGGGTGAGTTTGGTCGACTGAGTGGGCCGAGGGAGGCGCCGCGGCTGGCGCCGGCCGCCACCATCACCGGCAAATTAAGGAGGCATATGGAAGCAATAGCGGTGTGTGCGGCGCAGGCGCTCAGCGACGGGGGCTTGGCAGTACGGCGCGATGCCTTGTTTTACGGGCGCTCCGCATCGGTATTTTTTGTCCGCTTTCAAGGTGTCGCCTACGGCTATCTGAATCAATGTGCCCATGTCCCGACCGAGCTGGACTGGGTCGAGGGGCAGTTCTTCGAATCGTCCGGTTTATACTTGATGTGCGCCACGCATGGCGCGATTTACCTGCCGGATACCGGCCGTTGTGTCGGTGGTCCATGCCGTGGGGGGCGTCTGCGGCCTCTCGTGGTTGAAGAACGCGATACGCCCGACGGACGCCAGGTATTCTGGCTGCCGGACGAGCATGTCATCCCGGTCCCTATTTCATCTACTTGAACCCGCTATGTCCGATCAATTGACTCCAGAAACACCGCCGGCTTCAGAGCATGCGTCAACCCCGTATTCCGGCAAACCGGCTGCGGCCGAGCCGGGTTGGGAGCGTGCCGCGCTTGAACGGATTGCGCTGGCGGCGATTCATGAACAGCGCGCCAGCCGCCGTTGGAAGATCTTTTTCCGCTTCTTCTTTTTGTTTTTGCTGGTCCTGGTGTGGTGCGTGTTTCATTTTTCCGGTACGGGCGTCGCCGCCAGTACCAGCGGTAGGCACACCGCGCTGGTGACGCTGGACGGGGAGATTGCGGCGGGCGGCCAGGCGAGTGCCGACAGCATCGATACCGCACTTGAATCGGCCTTTGAAGATAGCGGCACGGCAGGCGTGATTCTCGAAATCAACAGTCCGGGCGGCAGTCCGGTGCAAGCCGGCATGATGTACAACGAGATCCGCCGCTTGCGGGCGAAATATCCGAAGATCCCGTTATATGTGGTGGTCGACGACCTATGCGCCTCGGGTGGCTATTATGTTGCCGCCGCAGCGGACAAGATCTATGTGGATAAAGCCAGCATCGTCGGCTCGATCGGCGTGCTGATGGAAGGCTTCGGTTTTAACAGTTTGATGGACAAGCTGGGCATTGAGCGGCGTTTGCATATCTCAGGTGAAAACAAGGCCTTGTTCGACCCGTTTTCGCCCGAGACCGATAAAGCCAAGCAATATGCGCAGACCATGCTGGACCAGATTCATCAGCAGTTTATCGATGCGGTCAAGCAAGGACGCGGGACCCGCTTGAAAGACGACCCGGATCTGTTCTCGGGTTTGTTCTGGAGCGGCGCGAAGAGCGTCGATCTGGGTTTGGCGGATGGTTTCGGCGACACCGGTTATGTCGCCCGTGAAGTGATCAAGGCACCGGATGTGGTCGATTTCACGGTCAAGGAGAATTTTGCCGATCGCGTGGCGCATCGTTTTGGCGCTTCGCTGGGTGCCGCCGCCGTAAAAACCTTGATGTCGGGCGGGGTGCAGTTGCAGTAAGGTCTGCCGCGGCAAACAGGCCTGTGGTTGCGCCTGTTGTTGCAAAAATCCGCTTGAAAGTAAAAAGGCCGGCGCAAAGCCGGCCTTTTTTATCGTATGCGCCGCCAGGATCGATCAAACTCGGTCGTTGATCAGCGCCGTCATCACATGGTCGCGCCATGCGCCGTTGATATGCAAATAAGCACGGGCCAAACCTTCGCGTGCGAAACCCAGGCGTGCCAGTAACTGCGCACTGCGCTGGTTTTCCGGCAGATGGTTGGCCATGATGCGATGCAGGCCGACTACCTCGAACACATAGGCAATGGCGGCGCCGACCGCTTCTTGCATCAGGCCTTGGCCCTGCCATTGCGCATCCACGCCGAAACCCAGGTGGCAAGCCATGAGCGGGCCGCGCACAATATTGCTGAAATTGCAGTTGCCGATCAACGCATCGCTGTCGCGCTCGAAAATCAGCAGGTTGACAGCCTGGCCGCGCGCGGTTTGCTCCGCCATCTGGGTCAGGCGTTCGGCCATCGCGGCCAGGGTATAAAACGCCGCCGGACGAGCCGGTTCCCAGCGCCGCAAATGTTCGCGGTTATTCATGTAATACGTCAGCATGACCTCGGCGTGGCCGGAGTTTGCCGCACGCAGGATCAAACGTTCGGTGCCAAGTCCGCTCGGTGGAAAATCAAGGGTTGTCATGAGGAGGGCTCGCTGGAAATTGGCGGGCTGAGGATTCTGGCAGCACCCCGTCACCGGGTCAAGCTGGGTGCCGGACGGCGCTGAGTATCCGTATCCGTCAGTATCCGCCGCGGGTTTGTGCTGTTGCGCTGCGCTTCAGTTGCCTCTCTCAGTTCGCCAGCATTAAAAACATGGCAGGGCGTTTATGCAAATCGAGCAAATCGAGTTTCCACTCGGAGGCGGCGCGCGTCACGATCTGCTCGGTGGGCAAGGTGAGGTCGACCGCCACGCAAATCAGTGTCGACGGCGCGCAATGGCTCAGCAAAGCTTCCAGCATGGCCCGGTTGCGATAAGGTGTTTCGATAAATAATTGGGTTTGGCGGGCGCGGCGCGAGTGCAAATCGAGTTCGCGCAGGCGTTTGCCGCGCTCGGCCGCGTCGACCGGCAAATAGCCATGGAAGGTAAAGCTTTGGCCGTTCAGGCCGGAGGCCATCAAGGCCAGCAGGATGGAGCTGGGTCCGACCAGCGGCACCACCCGCACACCTTGCTGGTGTGCTCGCCGCACCAGCAAGGCGCCAGGGTCGGCGACCGCCGGGCAGCCGGCCTCGGATACCAGGCCGGCATCGGTGCCGGCCAGCAACGGCGCCAGCAGGCCGTCAATCTCGGCCGCCGGGGTATTCACATTCAGTTCGCGAATCTCGATATCCTGGATCGGGCGTTCGCAAGCGACACGTTTCAAAAATACCCGGGTGGTTTTGGCATTTTCGCCGATGAAATAGGCCAGGCGCGCGGCCTGGGCGCGCACCGGCTCGGGGATGACCGAGGCCAGCGCCGCGGCGTCGCCGTCGCCCAAAGTATTGGGAATCAAATAAAGAGTGCCGGTCATAAGCCTGGAAATAATTTAACGCCGGCGTGCTGCAACATGCCGGTGAGGGTGATCAGGGGCAATCCGACCAGTGCGGTCGGGTCGTCCGAACGGATGGCCGAGAGCAAAACGATGCCGAGCCCCTCGGATTTTGCGCTGCCGGCGACATCGTAAGGCTGCTCGGTGTGCAAGTATGCGTCGAGATCGGCGTCCGGCAAATCGCGAAATGTTACATGAGTGATCACGTCGGCGGTTTGCATGGCCGACGTCAGTCCATCGTACAGACATATCGCGCTATGAAATTCCACGTCCCGGCCGCGCATCATCTGCAATTGCGCCCGTGCGGCGGCGTGGTTGCCGGGTTTGCCTATTTGCACCCCATCCAGGGTGGCGACCTGATCCGAGCCGATAATCAGCGCCTCGGGTTCGCCGCGTGCGACTTCACGGGCCTTGGCCTGGGCCAGCCGGAGGGCGGTTTGCGCCGGCGTTTCGCCCGGTAGAGGGGTTTCGTCGATGCCGGGAACCGTCACGGTGAAGGGCAATTGCAAACGTTCGAGCAAGGCGCGCCGGTAGGGCGAGCTTGAGGCCAGGATCAGGCGGCGGGGCGGCGGCTTAGGCATATCGGGTGGGTCGGGTGGAATGACGGTTGAGGTGAGGCAATGCGGCAAATCGAGCGGTTTATCGAGACCCGGAGCTATGCGTTATAGCAAAACGAGTTATAGCAAAAATTGGATCCGAAAATAAGGGTTGGATGCACCTCCGGGCCGGCTGGGGCGGTGCGGTAGGTGGCGATGCAGCCGAATATCCGAGCTTATGTCGTTAAGTATTTGACCTTAAAAGATAAAACCGATAAAATCGTGCGCTTTCGAACGGCGGCATGCTGGTGCGGGTCGCGGATGTTCATAACATCACTTCACACCTCCAGGAGCGCGCATGGTTCGAGATTCGGGCAAGGATTCTGGCAAAACCGCTCAATTGGAGTCATTGCATGCGGTCGACGTGTTCGAATTCGCGCGCAATCACAACGAGGCGTCCGGCGTCTTGAATCTGGACGCCATGCCGCGCATGTTAGCCGAAGTGCCGGTTGGCGCGCCAGTGCCGCAAGTGCCGTTTGCCTGGCGCCTGTCCGGTAGCGTGACCAAAGCACCGGGGGCTGACGGCGAGCGCGAAGAGCGCTGGCTGACGCTGGCGGTGAAAGGTTCGCTGTGGCTGGAATGCCAGCGTTGCCTGGGACCCTACGAACAAGCGCTGGCAGCCGAAACCCGCTATTTGATCGTCGATACCGACGCCGAGGCGGATGCTCGTCCGATGGACGACGATGAGGCTGATGTGGTGGTCGGGTCACGGCAGTTCGACTTGATCGAACTGATTGAAGAAGAATTGTTGCTTTCGTTGCCGCTCGTACCGAAACACGAAATGTGCCCTTCGGTTCATGACAGTCTGTTGACTGGCGTCGATGGCAGCGAGTCGTCATTTGACGAAAACGAAGCTCCGCAGGAGTCCGAAAAACCCAATCCATTTGCAGCGCTGAAGGCGCTCAAGGGCGACGGTTCGGGTTCCAACGGTAAGGGTAAGTTGAAATCATAGCCTTGGCAGCAGGCCGAAGTTCAAGCCGTGCGGCTAATGCATACACCGGATGACGGTCTGATCATCAGACTGTGCTAAAATCCAGAAAATTTTGAGGAGTTATCATGGCAGTCCAGCAGAATAAGAAATCGCCGTCCAAGCGCGGCATGCACCGTTCGCACGACTTCCTGACCGGCGCTACGCTGGCCGTGGAACCGACGTCGGGCGAAACGCACCTGCGTCACCATATCAGCCCGAACGGCTTTTATCGTGGCCGCAAAGTCGTCAAGACCAAGAACGACTAATCTGCGCGGCGACTCATCCGAGCCCGTGTACGGTTCGCCCACGCATTATCAGTTCGACAAAAAAGCGGCATTTGACTGCCGCTTTTTTGTGTCTGAACATAGTCGCTTCGCATGACGATAAAAATTACCATCGACTGTATGGGGGGCGATCACGGTCCGTCCGTGACAGTCCCCGCCGCTGTCAGTTTTATGCGTGCGCATGCTGACGCTGAGCTGTTGCTGGTCGGCTTGCCCGATCAGATCAACGCACAGCTAAAAAAATCCAAAGCCATTGACGGGTCTGGCCATGGGTCTGGCCTAAGCGCGCGCCTGACGGTGGTCGCCGCCAGCGAAGTCGTCGAAATGGACGACTCGATCGAAGTCGCCCTGCGCAAAAAGAAAGATTCCTCGATGCGCGTGGCGCTGAACCTGGTCAAGGACGGGGCGGCGCAGGCCTGCGTTTCCGCGGGCAATACCGGCGCCTTGATGGCGGTATCGCGTTATGTGCTGAAAACGCTGCCGGGCATTGAGCGTCCCGCCATCGCCGCGATCATTCCGAATATCAAAGGCTGGACCACCATGCTGGACCTCGGCGCCAACGTCAATTGCGAGCCCCAGCATCTATTGCAGTTTGCCGAAATGGGCAACGCATTGGTGGCGGCCGTCGACGGCCGCGAGCGTCCGACCATCGGCCTGCTGAACATCGGCGAAGAAGTCATCAAGGGCAACGAAACCATCAAGCGCGCCGGCGAATTGCTGCGCGCCAGCACGACCTTGAATTTCTACGGCAATGTCGAAGGCAACGATATCTACAAAGGCACGACCGATGTGGTGGTGTGCGATGGTTTTGTCGGTAATGTCGCGCTGAAAACTTCCGAAGGTCTGGCCCATATGCTGGGTGAAATGATCCGGGAAGAGTTTCGCCGCTCCTGGCTGACCAAGGTCATGGCCCTGCTGTCGTGGCCGGTACTCGCACGTTTCAGGCATCGCGTCGATTTTCGGCGCTATAACGGCGCCGCCTTGCTCGGCCTGCGCGGCCTGGTATTCAAAAGTCATGGTTCGGCTGATGCATACTCTTATGAAAACGCGATCAAACGCGCGTACGATGCAGTTAAAAATGGTCTGCAAGAGCGCCTGATTCTGGCGCTCGAACGCCAACCGCAACCTCTGTCACCCGAACATTCCGCGCCCAATGCCGGAGCCACTACGGCTGAACCGCTCGCGGCGCTTTCCTCGAAGGCATGATGGCTCAACAGACACTTTTTTCCCGTGTGATCGGGACCGGCAGCTATCTTCCCCCGGACCGCGTAACCAACCAGGCACTGGCCGAACGGCTTGCCGCCAACGGTATCGAAACCAGCGACGAATGGATTTTTGCCCGCACGGGCATCCGCGCGCGTCACTTTGCGGCGCCCGATGTCGCCACCAGCGACTTGGCAAAAATTGCCGCGGACCGCGCAATAGAGGCGGCGGGCATCGATCCGCAGAGCATCGACCTGATTATCGTCGCGACCTCGACCCCCGATTACGTTTTTCCGAGCACCGCCTGCCTATTGCAGAACAAGCTGGGTATCCGTAATGGTGGGGCGGCTTTCGACGTGCAAGCTGTGTGCTCGGGTTTTGCCTATGCACTGGCCACGGCCGACAATTTTATTCGCAGCGGCGCGCATCGCACGGCTTTGGTGATCGGCGCCGAAACTTTTTCGCGCATCCTCGATTTCAATGATCGTACCACCTGCGTGCTGTTTGGCGACGGTGCGGGGGCCGTATTGCTGCAGGCATCCGATGAACCGGGTGTGCTGGCCACGGCATTGCATGCCGACGGCAGTCACGCGCATATTCTGTGCGTGCCGGGCAATGTCAGCGGCGGCGCCATCGCGGGTAATACATTCTTGCATATGGACGGCCCGGCGGTGTTCAAGCTGGCCGTGAACGTGCTGGAAAAAGTCGCGATCGAGGCGCTGGATAAAGCCGGGCTCAGCGCAGAACAGGTCGATTGGCTGATTCCACATCAAGCCAATATCCGTATCATGCAAAGTACTTGCCGCAAGCTCCACCTGCCGCAGGAACGGATGGTCGTGACCGTCGATGAGCATGGCAATACTTCGGCCGCATCGATCCCGCTGGCACTCGATGTCGCGGTGCGCGACGGCCGCATTCAGCGCGGTCAGCATGTACTGATCGAAGGCGTGGGCGGTGGTTTCACCTGGGGCGCGGCAGTCTTCAAGTTCTGATGCGAGTTGAAAGCAGATTGACGGCAGCGCTTCTGGTTGGGCTGCCGTTGCTTAAAAACGAGACGGGTAAATCATGAAATTTGCATTTGTTTTTCCAGGACAAGGTTCGCAGGCCATCGGCATGCTCGACGCTTTCGGCGACCTGCCGGTGATACGTGAAACACTGCAAGAAGCCTCCGACGCGCTGGACCAGGATATGGCCAAGCTGATCGCGGAAGGCCCGCTTGAAGCGTTGAGCCTGACCACCAATACCCAGCCCGTGATGCTGACGGCCGCGTATGCGATCTATCGCGCCTGGCAGGCCGAGGGCGGCCCCGCGCCGGCATTGGTGGCGGGACATAGCCTGGGCGAATACACCGCCTTGGTGGTGGCCGGCGCTTTGGCCTTTCGCGATGCGGTGCCGCTGGTACGCTTTCGCGCCCAAGCGATGCAGGAAGCGGTGCCGGTCGGCACCGGCGGGATGGCGGCCATTCTCGGCTTAAGCGATGACGAGGTGCGTGCCGCATGTGCTGAAGCCAGTGCGGGCGGCGTGGCCGGTGTAGTTGAGGCGGTCAATTTTAATGCGCCGTCGCAAGTCGTGATTGCCGGCGATAAAGCCGCCGTCGAGCGTGCCTGTGAAATCGCCAAGGCCAAGGGTGCGAAACGCGCGCTGCCGCTGGCGGTTTCGGCGCCGTTTCACTCTTCGTTACTGAAACCGGCGTCCGATCGTTTGCGCGACTATCTGGCCGATATCCAGATCAACCCGCCGTCGATTCCGCTGCTCAATAACGTTGATGTCGCGCTGGTGTCGGACCCCGCGGCGATCAAGGATGCGCTGGTGCGCCAGGCTGCCGGCCCGGTGCGTTGGGTCGAGTCGGTACAAGCGATGCGCCGCGACGGGGTGACGCATGTGATCGAGTGCGGCCCTGGTAAAGTGTTGGCTGGTTTGACGCGCCGTATCGATGGCGAGTTGCTCGGCAGTGCGATATATGACCCGGCGACGCTGAGTGAAGCTTTGGCCGTGGTTCGCTAAACCTGCTTGGGTGCCCGATTGATGGCTTGGCGCCAATCGATTTGGCCCCAAATATAGAGAGAACTGATGGAAAAAAATCTGGATAAGCAAGTTGCAATCGTCACCGGTGCTTCGCGCGGGATAGGCCGCGCGATTGCGTTGACGCTGGCGCGCGCAGGCGCGACCGTGATCGGCACCGCGACCTCCCAAGCCGGTGCCACGGCGATTTCCGATGTGCTGGCGGCGGCCGGTTTGGCCGGCCGCGGCGAAGTATTGAATGTGAACGACGCGGCGGCCACGGACGCGCTGATCGATGCCACCGTCAAGGAATTCGGTGGTTTGCAGATTCTCGTGAATAATGCGGGTATCACCCAGGATCAATTGGCGATGCGCATGAAAGACGACGATTTCGACGCGGTGATCGAAACCAATCTGCGCGCGGTGTTCCGTCTGTCGCGCGCGGTATTGCGTCCGATGATGAAAGCGCGTGCCGGCCGTATCATCAATATCACCTCGGTCGTCGGCTCGACGGGCAACCCCGGTCAGGCCAACTACGCAGCGGCCAAAGCCGGTGTGACCGGCATGGCACGGGCGTTGGCGCGTGAAATCGGCAGCCGCGGCATTACCGTCAATTGCGTCGCGCCCGGTTTTATCGAAACGGATATGACAAAAGCGCTGTCTGAAGATCAGCAAACGGCGTTGCTGGGACAGATTCCGCTGGGCCGCCTGGGTAGCGCGGATGACGTGGCGCACGCGGTCGCATTCCTCGCTTCGCCGCATGCAGCCTACATTACAGGCACTACCTTGCATGTCAATGGCGGCATGTACATGGGTTGAGCCCAGGGTTAAATGGGGGGCGCCGGAAGCCGGTAAACCCTGGTTTGCGGCAGTAATCGCGTGCAACTGAGTACGCACAACTGACGTGCCGCGTTTTTTCCGGTTCAAACCTGATAAAATGCGCACACTTTGTTTTAAGTGAACTAATTTCCCTGGAGGGGTCGATGGACAATATTGAACAGCGCGTCAAGAAGATCGTTGCGGAACAACTCGGCGTCGCCGAAGCGGAAATCAAGATCGAAGCTTCGTTCGTGAACGATCTCGGCGCCGACTCGCTGGATACCGTGGAACTGGTGATGGCGCTCGAAGACGAATTCGGCATGGAAATTCCTGACGAAGAAGCAGAGAAGATCACGACGGTACAACAAGCAATCGATTACGCTCGCGCCAACGTCAAGGCTTGAGGTTTTTCGTTTCGCTTTCCGGCTTGACAGCCACAGGACCCACGGAGCGTTCTTCTGTGGACACTGTGGCTTTTGTTTTTGTTTTGCTTTGAAAAAGGGGTTATCGTGAGCCGCCGCCGTGTCGTAGTTACGGGCCTTGGACATATTTCGCCCGTTGGAAATACCGTTGCTGATGGCTGGGCCAATATTGTGGCTGGCAAGTCCGGTATCGCCACTGTTACCAAATTCGATGCATCTATCCTGTCGACGCATTTCGCAGGCGAGGTGAAAAATTTCAATGTAGAGGACTACATGCCGGCTAAAGAAGCCCGGCATATGGATACCTTTATCCATTATGGCGTTGCAGCGGGCATCCAGGCGATGAACGACAGCGGCCTGGTGGTGACCGATGAAAACGCCGACAATTTCGGTGTGATCGTAGGTTCGGGCATCGGCGGTCTGCCGATGATCGAAGAGACGCAAACCGAGTTGCTGGCGCGCGGTCCGCGTCGGATTTCGCCATTTTTCGTGCCGGCTTCGATCATCAATATGATCTCGGGCCATCTGTCGATTCGTTTCGGCTTGAAGGGCCCGAATCTGGCGATCGTGACGGCCTGTACCACCGGCACCCACTCGATCGGTGAAGCCACGCGCATGATTCAGTACGGCGATGCCGACGTGATGCTTGCCGGCGGCGCCGAGTCGACGGTTTCGCCTCTGGGCTTGGGCGGTTTTGCCGCTGCCCGCGCTTTGTCGCAGCGTAACGATGACCCCGCAACCGCCAGCCGGCCGTGGGATCGTGATCGTGACGGTTTTGTGCTGGGCGAGGGCGCAGGCGTCCTGGTGCTGGAAGAGTACGAACACGCCAAAGCGCGTGGCGCCAAGATTTATTGCGAAGTGGTCGGTTATGGCCGCAGCGGCGATGCGTACCACATCACCGCACCGAGCGGAGAAGGCGCGCGGATCTGCATGGTTAAAGCCATGCGCGATGCCGGGGTGAACCCGGATGCGATCGACTACGTCAACGCGCACGGCACTTCGACGCCGATCGGCGACGTCGGCGAATCGAACGCGATCAAGCTGGCTTTGGGCGATCACGCGAAAAAGACGGTGGTCAATTCCACCAAGTCGATGACCGGGCATTTGCTCGGCGCGGCAGGGGGGATTGAAGCGGTGTATTCGGTGATGGCGCTGCAGGATCAAGTGTCGCCGCCGACCATCAATATCTTCAATCAAGACCCCGAGTGCGATCTCGATTATTGTGCCAACACGGCGCGCAAGATCGATATCGAGTACGCCATGTCGAATTCGTTCGGCTTTGGCGGAACCAACGGCACGCTGATTTTCAAGCGTATTTGAGCATTGCCGACGTGAGCGCAGGTACTGCCGACCCCCACATGCGGTTTCGGCTGGCCTGTTCGAAGCGTCTGAAATACTTGCAGGCCGGTTTTATTTGCGCAGCCGGAAGCGCAATCTGGCTGGTTGCGGCACCGCGCCTTGGTGTCTGGTTCGCAGCGGGTACGGCGGGGTTGACGGTGGTTTGGCTGGCATGGCGGGTATGCCTGGCAGACCTCCAGGCGCCCTGTGCCCTGGTTGCGCAAGCGGCCGGGGACGTCAGTCTGAGATCCGGTACGCGGGTGGCCCGGACGCTGCAATTGGCCGGTTATGTGCAATGGCCGGGCTTCCTGGTGCTCGAATTGGCGCCGGCAACCGGGCGGCGCGAGAGCGTGCTGGTGATGTCCGATGCTTTGGACCCGACACAGTTTCGTGCGCTGGCGGCTTGGGGCCGCCGTCACGGCAAGCGCGCCGCGGTGAGATTTTAAATTTGGGGTCGAATGGGGTGGGGTCAGTTGTTATGCCACCCTCTATAAATCCTTTCCGATCTTTTTAGGGCCATCCGTTTGTATTTTAGATGTAACCGCTGTAACACCCTTAAATGCATCAACGGTCGCCTGAGGCAGGGCGCTACAATCACGCGCTGGAAACTGCATTCAAACGTGAACGGACTATCAGGTGAGTGAAAAAGAAATCGACCAATTGCTGGTCGAACGCGTGCAAAAAGGTGACAAGGCCGCGTTTGAACTACTGGTCGCAAAATATCACCGAAAGATCATCCGCCTTATCTCGCGACTCGTGCGCGATCAAGCGGAGGTCGAAGACGTGGCCCAGGACGCCTTTATCAAGGCGTATCGTGCGTTGCCGCAATTTCGCGGCGAATCGGCGTTTTATACCTGGCTTTATCGCATTGCGGTCAACACCGCGAAGAACTATTTGGCCACTCAGGGGCGCCGTGCCCCCACGTCAACTGAAACCAATGCAGAAGATGCTGAAACTTTTGCCGACGCAGACCAACTAAGGGATATCAACACGCCGGAATCGATGTTGATGACCAAGCAGATTGCCCAGACGGTTAACGCCGCGATGGCAGTTTTGCCCGAAGAGTTGCGTATGGCGATTACCTTGCGCGAAATTGAGGGCCTGAGCTACGAAGAAATTGCGGAAATGATGGGTTGCCCTATAGGCACCGTTCGTTCCCGTATTTTTCGGGCTCGTGAAGCGATTGCGACACGGTTGCGTCCGTTGCTGGACACGCCCGAGGGTAAGCGCTGGTGAGGTGTGGCGGCAACGTCACAAATAGATGATTTGGCTGAAAAATTTGCGTAATGTAGGTAGATTTCGTTGCGCTATGTTTTTCACCCGCCCGATAATTTGGGTTAAATCGTTTCGATTCTGGATTTTCTAGTATCCGGTACGCCTGGGCTTATCGTGAGTGAGCTTGGGTACGTTCCCTGGAATCAGGGTCGGTTGAGTTACAACGGGGTAGGTTAGTAAGATGGGGAGCATCATGAGTTCTGTCTCGATGCAGTCGCTTGGCGTGTCGCGTGCCGAGCGTTTGTCAGCTTTTGTCGACGGTGAGTCTGTACAAGACCACGGTCCGGTTACGGACGAAGTTCTGACGCGCTTTTTGCGCGAATTCGGCGAGGACGATCGCGCCTTATGGGCGGACTATCACTTAGTCGGCGACGTGCTTAAATCTGAGGATCTTGCAGTTGATCCCGCGGCCGAGCACGCTTTTCTCAAAAGTTTTTCAGCCGCTTTTGCCGGCGAGCCTGCGCTACTCGCCCCGAACGCGTTCAAGTCCAACCGTACCGCTTTGCGCGCGCGCCGTTTTATGCCGACGCTGGCTGCTGCTGCCGCCGTCGTGATGCTGACCTGGGTTCTGGTGCCGCATCAGATGCACGGTGACGTGCCGGCCGCCGGGGCGATGCAAACTGCGGCTGCGCCGGCGGTGCAGGGGGTAGCGCAGTCAGCCATGCAAGCCGTGCCGCAAATGGACGGTACCACGGTCCAACGGGTGGCTCTGGCGGCTTCGTCGTCCGATAACGATGTCGCGGCGACTGCGGCACCGGCTCATGACGACGTCAACATGATCCGCGATGCCCAGCTCGATCAGTATCTCGATGCTCATCAGCAATTCGCGCAGCGCCCGGTGCCGCAAAGCGTGCCGCTCGTCAGAGTGACTTCAGCTTCGCAAGAGCAATAATCGATGTCGAACAGGCTGTTTGCAGTATCTTTCCCGTGGCGGCGCTTGTTGTTGGCCGCTGCGTTCGTTTCTGCGGCAGGCGTTTGCGTTTCCGCCTCCGCACAATCGAATGACCCGCTGGTGGTGCGTCGCGAAGCGAATGCCTGGTTAAACCGGATTCACGCAGCGGCTGAAAACGAAGATTACGAAGGCACGTTCGTTTTTCAGCGCGGCGGTTTGATCCAATCGTCGCGCATCGTGCATGTTGCCGAGCGCCATGGCGACGAATACGAGCGGCTGGAAAGTCTGGACGGACGTCCGCGTACCATGCTGCGCCATAACGACGATGTTTACACCTTCATCCCCGAGCGCAAGCTGTGTATCGTCGATCAGCGGCAAAGCAAAATTACCTTCCCGTCGCTGGTGGGGCCTGACAGCAGCGCGGTGCTGGATGTTTATGTGCCCCAACTGCTGGGTGTCGAGCGGGTGGCCGGGGTCGATAGCCAAGTCATTCAACTCGACCCGAAAGACCATTACCGGTTCGGCTACAAGCTGTGGGCCGATATGCGTACAGGTTTGCTGCTGCGCGCCCAGACCCTCGGTCCCGACGGGCATGTGCTCGAGCAAATCGCTTTTTCGCAAATCAAGATCGGCAGCGATACCGACCACAATTCGATTGCCGCCGGGATTCGCAATCTGGCGGGTTGGCAGGTCATCCACGGCGCCACCAGCGCGGTCGACATGAACGCTCAGGGTTGGACCATCAAGCCCGATGTCGCCGGTTTCAAGGAAATTCGCCAGTTACGTCGCCCGATGGCCCCGTTCGCTTCCGGCGGTGCGCCGGTCGAAGTCGACCAAGCCGTGTTTTCCGATGGATTGACCGCGATTTCGGTATTTGTCGAACCGGGTGAGAAGGGCGCGCGCAAAGAAGGTTTCGGCAGTAACGGCGCCACCCACATCATGATCACCCGCATGGGTAATTTCTGGATTACGCTATTGGGAGAGGTTCCCCTCGATACGCTGCGGGAATTTGCTGCCACCATAAAATATCAAGAACCGAAGTAAGCCAGACGCGATTGCCGGGTGTCAGCCCGGTAGTCGAAGGCCGGTGCTGCGGTGTATCACACAATCCGACGCAAACTCGAAGCACTAACGGCTCTCCCTATGACTTCTATCCCGGTCCGTAACCTGCTGCTGATCGCGGCCGCCGCATTGCTGTTGCCGCTGGCCGCGCCGTTTGCCAGCGCCGCGCCTTCCGCCGCCAATCTGCCTGACTTCACCGATTTGGTCGACAAGGTCGGCCCCTCGGTGGTCAATATCCGTACCACCGACAAAGTCCGCGCCGACGTGCCGACTATGCCGCCCGGTATGGACGATGGGGATATGGCTGAGTTTTTTCACCGCTTTTTCGGCATTCCCCTGCCGCAGGCTACCCCGCCCAAAGGCGGTGGCGGCGGCTCGAAAAACACGCCGGACCCCCAGGATCAGGACCCGGATAACGGCGCGGACGGCGACGGCGGCGGCGGTGTGGGTTCCGGTTTTATCATCAGTCCCGATGGTTATGTGATGACCAACGCGCATGTCGTCGACGGCGCGGATACGATTTACGTGACGCTGACCGACAAGCGCGAGTTCAAAGCCCGCCTCATCGGCGAGGATGACCGTACCGACGTTGCCTTGGTAAAAATCGAAGCCAACGATCTGCCGGCTATTACCGAGGGCGATTCGAACAAGGTGCGCGCCGGCCAGTGGGTGGTGGCGATCGGCTCGCCGTTCGGTCTGGATAACACCGTGACGGCAGGCATTGTCAGCGCCAAAGGGCGCGATACCGGCGACTACCTGCCCTTCATCCAGACCGATGTGGCGGTGAATCCGGGCAACTCGGGCGGCCCGCTGATCAATATGCAAGGCGAGGTGATCGGGATCAATTCGCAGATCTACAGTCGCACGGGTGGTTTTATGGGTATTTCGTTCGCTATTCCCGTCGACGAAGCGATGCGGGTAGCCGACGAATTAAAGAGCACCGGCAAGGTGACCCGTGGCCGTCTGGCGGTCACCATCGGTGAAGTCACCAAGGATGTGGCCGACTCATTGGGCCTGCCCAAGGCTGCGGGCGCGATGGTCAGCAACGTCGAGCCGGGCGGCCCGGCGGACAAGGTAGGCGTCCAGCCCGGCGATATCATCCTGAAATTTGGCGGCAAGAACGTCGACAGCGCCACCGATTTGCCGCGCATGGTCGGTGAAACCAAGCCTGGCACGCGCAGTGCCTTGACCGTCTGGCGCAAAGGCCAAACCTTGGAGCTGATGGTCACGGTAGAGGAAATGCCGACCGACAAGCAAGCCGGCCAGTCCGCGCAAAAGGCGCCGGCGGCCAAGGCCACGGCTTCCAATGCATTGGGCCTGGGCGTCAGCGACATGACTTCGGAGCAATTGAAGGCGCTGAAGTTGCGTAACGGCGTGACGGTTGAAGCGGTTGCCGGTCCGGCCCTGCGTGCCGGTCTGGAAAAGGGCGACGTGGTCTTGCGCGTGGGCGACACCGATGTGGTCAGCGCGGCCCAATTTGCCGCCATCGTGCATAAGCTGGATCCGCAAAAGATGGTGGCCTTGCTGGTGCGTCGCGGCGATGCCACGCAATATATCGCGCTGCATCCGCGCACTCAGCCGGCGCAATAGATATAAACCGGGCTGACCGGACTGCGGCGGCCCGGCGCCCGGTAGTAAGCGTGCCTTAGTAAGCGTGCCTTAGTAAGCGGGCCGGTGCCGGTAAGCCCTGGGTCCGGCTTGTCTGCCGCGTCTAAAAGCCAGCGATCTACCTGCAAAGACGCCCCGAGAGGGGCGTTTTCCGTTAAAATGCGCCGTGCTGTCTCTAACTGAAAGGCGTGCTTCGAGCGCGCCTTTTTTGCTTCAATAGGCTGAATGGATCATATTCGTAATTTTTCGATCATCGCGCACATCGATCATGGTAAATCGACGCTTGCCGACCGGATCATCCAACTGTGCGGTGGCTTGTCCGACCGTGAAATGGAAGCCCAGGTACTCGACTCGATGGATATCGAGCGCGAGCGCGGTATCACGATCAAGGCGCAAACCGCGGCATTGAGCTATCGCGCGCGCGACGGCCAAATCTATAACCTGAATCTGATCGACACTCCAGGACACGTCGACTTCTCTTATGAAGTCAGCCGTTCCCTGTCCGCTTGCGAGGGGGCTTTGCTGGTGGTCGATGCCAGTCAGGGGGTCGAAGCGCAGACGGTAGCCAACTGTTACACCGCGATCGAACTCGGGGTTGAGGTGGTGCCGGTCCTGAATAAAATCGACTTGCCTGCCGCCGATCCCGAGAATGCAATCCAGGAAATCGAGGACGTGATCGGCATCGACGCGACCGATGCGGTGCGCTGTTCGGCCAAAACCGGTCTCGGTGTGGAAGACGTGCTGGAGACGTTGATTGTTCGCGTGCCGGCGCCGGTGGGCGACCCCGCCGCGCCATTGCAAGCCTTGATCATCGATTCATGGTTCGATAACTACGTCGGCGTGGTGATGTTGGTGCGCATCAAGAACGGCACGCTGAAACCGAAAGAAAGAATTCAACTGATGGCCACCGGTGCGCAATTCCCGGTTGAGCATATCGGCGTGTTTACGCCGAAATCCCAGGATCGGGAGTCGTTGTCGGCCGGGCAGGTGGGTTTTATCATCGCCGGCATCAAGGAATTGGGCGCGGCGAAAGTGGGCGATACCGTGACCCACGTGAACCGCATGGCCAAACAGCCGTTGCCCGGCTTCAAGGAAGTCAAACCTCAGGTATTTGCCGGACTGTACCCGATTGAAGCCAACCAGTATGACGCGCTGCGCGAATCGCTGGAAAAACTCAAGCTCAACGATGCTTCGCTGCAATACGAGCCGGAAGTGTCGCAGGCGCTGGGTTTCGGTTTCCGCTGCGGTTTCCTGGGTTTGCTGCATATGGAAATTGTGCAGGAACGCCTGGAACGCGAATTCGATATGGATCTGATCACCACGGCGCCTACCGTGGTGTACGAGATTCTGTTGCAAAGCGGCGAAGTGATTACCTGCGAAAATCCGTCGAAGATGCCGGAACCGTCGAAGATTGCCGAGGTGCGCGAGCCTATCGTGGTGGTCAATCTTTATATGCCGCAGGAATACGTCGGCTCGGTGATCACGCTGTGCACTCAGAAGCGCGGGTCGCAAATCAATATGTCGTATCACGGCCGTCAGGTGCAACTGACCTACGAAATTCCGATGGCCGAAATCGTGCTCGATTTCTTCGATCGCTTGAAATCGGTGTCGCGCGGTTATGCTTCGATGGACTACGAGTTCAAGGAAAATCGCGCGTCCGACGTGGTCAAGGTCGACATGTTGATCAACAGCGAAAAAGTCGATGCCTTGTCGGTGATCGTGCATCGCTCGCAAAGCCAATATCGCGGCCGCGCAGTGGCGGCCAAAATGCGCGAATTGATTCCGCGGCAGATGTTTGACGTGGCGATTCAGGCCGCCATCGGCGCCAACATTATTTCGCGCGAGAACATCAAGGCTTTGCGCAAGAACGTGCTGGCAAAGTGCTACGGCGGCGATATTTCGCGCAAGAAAAAACTGCTTGAGAAACAAAAGGCAGGTAAAAAGCGGATGAAACAGGTGGGCAGTGTGGAGATTCCGCAGGAAGCTTTCCTGGCCATCCTTCAGGTTGAAGACAAATAGGCGGGCGGTTTATGAATTTTGCATTGATCCTTTTTATTCTGGTGATACTCACAGGTATTGCCTGGGTCGGGGATAAACTTTATTTTCTGCCGCGCCGGCGCCTTGCCGCAGTAGAAGTGATCGCGGAATTCAACCGGCAACAGGAGCGTGTAGGCGAGCGTTTTGCCGACGAGAATGCCGATCAGACACGCGCCAAGTTGCATGACGATACCTTGCGTCAGCCCTGGTGGCTGGAGTACTCGGCAAGTTTCTTCCCGGTGATTTTGCTGGTCTTCATGCTGCGCTCGTTTGTGGTCGAACCGTTCAAGATTCCGTCCGGCTCGATGATCCCGACCTTGTTGGTGGGTGATTTTATCCTGGTGAATAAATTCGACTACGGCTTGCGTTCGCCGATCAGCGACCAGAAGCTGATTGCCTATCATGAGCCCAAGCGCGGCGACGTGGTGGTGTTCCGTTTCCCGGAAGACGAGTCGATCGATTTCATCAAGCGTGTGATCGGTGTGCCGGGCGATGTGGTCCAGTATCGCGACAAGCACTTGACCATCAACGGCGTACCGGTCGCGGAAAAAGAACTGCCTGATTTCCTGGGTAACGCGACCGATGACCATTTCGGTTATTGGAAGCAGTACCAGGAAACCATCGACGGGCGTACCAACAATATTCTACGGTTTCCGTCGCAGCCTTCTTTTGTGGTCGGCGTGCACGATTTTCCGCATAAGGAAAATTGCAATTACGATGACCAAGGTTTTACCTGCACCGTGCCCGCCGGTAATTACTTCATGATGGGCGACAATCGCGACAATAGCGAAGACAGCCGTTATTGGGGTTTTGTGCCGGATAAAAATCTGGTGGGTCGTGCCTTTGTGATCTGGATGAATTTTGGCGACCTGAAACGTATCGGCTCGTTTCATTAAGTAATGCGATAGAAGGGTTAAGGGCATGCGAGGCGCATGCCCTTCTGTTTTGTATTGCGACCGGCAGGCTAAAAGAATGGCCCGCGCCCCTGTTTTGTCAGATTTCGCTGCTTGTGGCGCACCCGGCGAGGCTCAATTCCGGCCACTGCACACCCATCCGCCCGAACTTCGTTGGCCGTCCCGGCTCGCGCTATACTTGTAAACATGTCTCTTACACAGTTGGAAAGCCGGCTGAATTACCAATTTCGCAATGCGGAATTGTTACGCCAGGCGATGACACACCGCAGTCATAGTCCCACGCACAATGAACGGCTCGAGTTTCTTGGCGATTCCGTCCTGAATTGCGTGGTGGCTGCCTTATTGTTCAAGCGTTTTGCCGATTTGGACGAAGGTGACCTGTCGCGGGTGCGGGCCAATCTGGTCAAGCAGCAATCGCTTTACGAAATTGCCCAAGCGCTGTCGATAGCCGATTTCCTGCGTCTGGGCGAAGGCGAGCTGAAAAGCGGGGGATTCCGCCGTCCGTCGATTCTGGCTGATACGCTGGAGGCGATTTTCGGGGCGATCCATGTGGATCAAGGCTTCGAGGCCGCACAAGCGGTCATCGAACGCCTGTATATCCCGATTCTCGACCATATCGACCCTCGTACGCTGGGCAAGGACGCCAAGACCTTGCTACAGGAATATCTGCAGGGGCACAAAATTGCTTTGCCGCAATACACCGTGGTGGCCACCCATGGTGCGGCGCACAATCAGCAATTCGAAGTCGAATGCAGTGTGCCCAAGCTCGAAATCAAGGTTTCCGGCGCCGGTGCGAGCCGCCGTGCGGCTGAGCAGGCTGCGGCGAAAAAAGCGCTGGATGAGGTGCTGGCGCTCGCGCCTTCCTTGCTGGGCAAGCCCAAACGCTCGAAAAAAACCGCCGCGAAACAACGCGACGAGGCGGCTATCCAGGGTGCCCTGGATTTGCGTGCTACTCCGGAGCGCAAACATCCGCGTGCGGCGCATGACACGGCCGCAGGCCATGGCAAAAATGCCGATTCCGCCGGCGGTTCGGCCCCGGGCGGCGCGCCTTCCAACGGTTCGGCCCCGATTGCCGCATCGGCGACGATTCCCGTGATTACGGCCGCCACGCTGGCGCGTTCGACCTTGACCGCGTCCGGTGCCCGGGCGGCCAGCGCCAATAATTCTGCGCCCGCCGACGACTCGCTGGCCACAGCCCCCGCGGCGACCGACGAACGATGAACATGTTACCGCCGCGTACCGCCGCCTATAGCAGCAACCCGGCGGAAATCCCGGCGGCAACCCCGGTCATTCCGACGCTTCAAGCATCGCGGATGCCTAGCCCTATTTTTAGACTGAAATTATGAACGCATCCACTGAATCTGTTTTCCGCTGCGGCATGGTCGCGATCGTAGGCCGTCCCAATGTGGGAAAATCGACGCTGATGAATGCGTTGGTCGGCCAGAAAGTGAGCATTACCTCACGCAAGGCGCAAACCACCCGCCACCGCATCACCGGGATCCATACGGTTGAGCAAACCCAGTATATTTTTGTCGATACACCCGGTTTCCAGACCAAGCACAGCGGCGCGCTGAACCGTTCGCTCAATCGGGCGGTGACCTCGACGCTGACCTCGGTCGACGTGGTGTTGTTTGTGGTTGAGGCCGGCCGTTTCGGGCCGGACGATCAAAAGGTGCTGGATCTGATCCCCAAAAACGTGCCGTTGTTGATGGCGGCGAATAAAATCGACCGCATCTCGGACAAGGGCAGTTTGTTTCCCTTCCTGGAAAAAATGGGGGCCTTGCGCGATTTCCGTGAAATCATCCCGATGTCGGCCAAGGTTCACGACGATATCGCCCACTTGCTGAAAACCGTGCGCCCGTACTTGCCGGAAGGCGAGCCGATCTATGGCGAGGATGACCTGACCGATCGCAGCGAACGGTTCCTGGCGGCCGAAATCCTGCGCGAAAAAGTGTTCCGTTGGACCGGTGACGAATTGCCTTACACCAGTACGGTGATCATCGAGAAATTCGAACAGGAAGGGCGTTTGCGGCGGGTTTTTGCCAGCATTCTGGTGGATCGCGATACGCACAAGGCCATGATCATCGGCCAAAAAGGCGCCAAGCTTAAGCAAATCAATACCGATGCGCGTCTGGACATGGAAAAGATGTTCGACGGCCCGGTTTATCTGGAAGTCTTTATCAAGGTGAAGAGCGGTTGGGCCGACAACGAGGCCGGTCTCAGGGCCTATGGTTACGAATGACGTGATCGAAGCCGCCGCCGAGGCGCAGTTGACCCAACTCGACGCCGCAGCGGCCGACGCCGCCGTCCCCGACGGCGAGCCGCAGGGCGATGCGCGCCCCAAGCGTGCCCGCGCGCGTTCGTCCGAGCGTTCGTCCGAGCGTTCGTCGATACCCACGCCCACCCGCCCACGCGAGCCTGCCGCAGGCTCGGCGCACAGCGCCCCCCAGCATGCACACCGCATTGCCGAGCAACCCGGCTTTGTGCTGCACAGCTACCCCCACCGGGAAACCAGCCTGATCGTCGATGTCTTCAGTCGCGATCACGGCCGGATTGCGCTGGTCGCCAAAGGCGCGAAACGGCCCCATTCGGCTTTGCGCGGCGCGCTGCAAACCTTCCAGCCGCTATCCCTTTCGTGGTCGGGCAAGACCGAAGTACGCACGCTGACCAAGGCGGAATGGGTCGGCGGGATGCGACCCTTATCGGGTGACGCCTTGCTCTGCGGTTTTTATGCCAACGAATTGCTGGTCAAATTTTGCGCCCGCGAAGATGCCCATGAGCGCTTATTCGACCATTACGTACGCACGCTGACGCGGCTCGCCCATGATGAACCGCCGGTACAGGTGTTGCGCTCTTTCGAACGGGTTCTGTTGTGCGAAACCGGATATGCCGTTGCGTTCGACCGTACCGCGCGGGATCATGCCCCGGTGGAAGCCGGGCGCCACTATGTGTTTGAGCCGGAACGCGGCATCCGCGACGCCGCCGATGGCGCGCCGGCCGAGTTGCCCAGAGTGTCGGGGCAGACGCTGATGGATATGGAGCGCGATGATTACACGCGAGCCCAGACCGTATCGCAAAGCAAATTATTGATGCGTTTCCTGTTGAATTTCTATCTCGGCGGCGTGCCGCTGAATACTCGTCAGATTCTTATCGATTTACAAAATCTATGAACCCATTTGGCCCTACTCCCGTCCAGATCGATCTCGGCGTCAATATCGATCATGTCGCCACCTTGCGCAATGCGCGCGGCACCTCTTATCCGGATCCGCTGCGCGCCGCGTTGGCAGCCGAAGCCGCGGGCGCGGATGTGATCACGCTGCACCTGCGCGAAGACCGGCGACATATCCGCGATGCCGATTTGTGGGCGATCCGTCCGCAATTGCGCACGCGGATGAATCTGGAGTGCGCCGTCACCGCGGAAATGCTGGATATCGCCTGCGCCGTGCAACCGCAAGATGTTTGCCTGGTGCCGGAAAAACGCGAGGAGTTGACCACCGAGGGCGGACTGGATGTGGCCGGGCGTTTTGCCGCGGTTAAAGCCGCTTGCACACAGCTCGCCGCGGCCAATGCGCGTGTCTCGCTGTTTATCGATGCCGATCAGGAGCAAATCCGCGCCGCCGCCGAAAGCGGTGCCGCGGCGATCGAATTACACACCGGCCGTTATGCCGACGCGCATGACGCAGTCGAACAGCACAACGAACTCAAGCGACTGATTGCCGGCATTGAGTTGGGCTTGTTATTGGGTCTACGGGTGAATGCCGGGCATGGCCTGCATTACGGCAACGTGCAAGCGATTGCCGCCCTGGATGGCATTTCCGAATTGAATATCGGCCACTCGATTGTGGCGCACGCTATTTTTGCCGGTTGGGAAAACGCCGTGCGCGAAATGAAAGCGATTATGGTGGCGGCGCGCCAGGGTGCTTATTTCGATACCAGCGGTCTTGGCCACGCTCACGGCTTGGCTCCGTTATCGAGCAAGCCATGACGCGCATCTACGGCATCGGTACCGACATCATCCAGATCAGCCGTGTGGCGGGGGTGATGGAACGCACCCAGGGGCGTTTTGCCGAGCGCATCCTGGGACCGGAAGAGCTCGATAAATACCACGCCCGGGCGGCGCGCTCGCCGGCTCGCGGCCTGGCTTTCCTGGCGACTCGTTTTGCCGCCAAAGAAGCGTTTTCCAAGGCCATCGGTTTGGGCATGCGTTGGCCCATGACCTGGCGCGCCATGCAAACCCTGAATGCGCACAGCGGTGCGCCGGTGGTGGTCACCAGCGGCGAGCTGGAAAACTGGCTGGGCGAGCGAGGCATTACCGCCCGCATCACCATGTCGGATGAGCGCGAGTATGCCGTTGCTTTTGTGATTGCCGAGGTCGCGCCTTAACCCTTTCATTCCGCGAGTAAGAGAACCTGTAATGGATCACCTGAAACCTAGCCCCGGCCCGGTTATGCTTGATGTTGTGGGGCTCACGCTGAGCGATGACGATGCGCGCCGGATCAGCCATCCTTTGACCGGCGGCGTGATTTTATTTGCCCGCAATTATCAGAATCGTGCGCAGTTGTCGGCGCTGACCGAACATATCCGCGCTTTGCGCGATGACGTGGTGATTGCTGTCGATCACGAGGGCGGCCGGGTTCAGCGCTTCAAGAACGATGGCTTTACCACCCTGCCGCCGATGCGCAGTCTGGGCGAGTTGTGGGACACCGATGTATTGTTGGCGACTCGACTGGCGACCTCGATCGGTTACGTGATTGCCTGCGAGTTACGTGCCTCGGGTGTGGATCTGAGTTTTACGCCGGTACTCGATCTCGATTACGGCGTGTCGAAAGCCATCGGCAACCGCGCTTTGCATCGCGATCCGCGCGTCGTGACCTTGTTGGCCAAGAGCCTGAATCATGGGCTGGCGCTGGCCGGCATGGCCAATTGCGGCAAACACTTCCCAGGCCATGGTTATGTCGAAGCCGATTCGCATCTGGCTATTCCTGTCGATAACCGCAGCCTGGCGCAAATTCTCGGCGAAGATGCCCAGCCTTACTCATGGTTGGGCCTGTCTTTGTCGGCGGTGATGCCGGCACATGTGATTTATCCTGAAGTCGACAGCAAACCCGCCGGTTTCTCCAAGATCTGGCTGCAGAAAATACTGCGTCAGCAACTGGGTTTCGAAGGCTTGATTTTCAGTGACGATTTGTCGATGGAAGGCGCGCGTTTTGCCGGCGATATGGTGCAGGCGGCGCAAGCGGCGCTGGAAGCGGGATGCGATATGGTGCTGGTGTGCAATCAGCCGGCTCAGGCCGATGCGGTATTGGCAGGGTTGAAGCCGCCCCGTTCGAAGGCCGGGCAACAACGGATCAAGCAGATGACGGCGCGTGGCCGCTCGCTACGCTGGGGTAAGCTGGAACGGCATCCGGCTTATGTGTCCGCGGTGAAGCAGATCAAGCAGGTGTTCGGCTGATCCGACCAGCGGCGCTGGAAAAATAAAGCACGGACCTTAAGGCAGGGGCTTAAGGCAGGGGCTTAAAGCGCAAATTTCAAGCACAGACTGCAAGCCAAGCTTGCAGTCTGTTATCCGCTCAGCGAGCTTAAGCGCGGCTCTTGTATTCGCCGGTACGGGTATCGATTTCGATCTTGTCGCCGATAGCGCAGAACAGCGGCACTTGCAGTTCCATGCCGGTAGCCAGCTTGGCGGTTTTCAAGACCTTGCCCGACGAGGTATCGCCCTTGACGGCCGGCTCGGTGTAGGTGATTTCACGAACCAGGGTGGTCGGCAGGTCGACCGAGATAGCCTTGTCGTCGTAGAACACCACTTCGCACGGCATGCCGTCTTCGAGGTAGTTCAGTGCGTCGCCGAGGCTTTCCTGTTCGACTTCGTACTGGTTGTAGTCGGAGTCCATGAACACGTACATCGGGTCGGCGAAGTACGAGAACGTCACTTCACGGCGTTCCAGTTGTACCACTTCAAACTTGTCGTCAGCCTTATAGACCGATTCGGTGTTTCCGGTGGTCAGCAAGTTCTTGAACTTCATCTTGACGACGGCCGAGTTACGGCCCGATTTGTTGTATTCGGCTTTCTGGATAACCATCGGATCGGTACCGATCATTACAACGTTGCCAACGCGGAGTTCTTGTGCGGTCTTCATAAAAAACAGTCCTGTGTGTTTAGATCACTTGAATCATGTCGGGTCTTGCTACTTTGCTGTGCCGAACACATGGTGTGTTTTAGCCAGGCTCGCGAGCGGCGCTTGGCGAAACCAGGGGACGGGGCATGTGCTGCGCATGGGCTTAAGTTCCGACGCGTGCCTGCTCCTGCGAGTTTTTGCTGCGAGTCCTTCCCGCTAGTCCTTCCTGATTTCAATCTGCATTCAGCCTCGGCCGACTGCATAAGCAAGCGCATAAGCGTTTGAATAACCGCCTATTTTAACTGATTTTCGGCAAATTCCGCCAGATTCCCGGCGAGGTCGCCCAATCGCGCCAATTCTTCAGCCCAAACGCCAGCCCGCGTAAGCAACGCCGCCCGATGCCGCCAGAAGCCGGGCCAATCCAGTAGGGTCGGGTCGCCGGCATTCCAGGCGTGCCAGAAAGCCGCCTGGGCCTCGCGTGCCGACGCGGGCAGCCCGGCGCCATAACAGGCCAGCGCGGCGTCGAGCTTGGGCAGGTGCGCCGCCTCGGCTTGCGGATAAATATGCCAGACCAGGGGGCGTTCGGCCCATTGTGCGCGGACAAAGGAATCTTCGCCGCGCACAAAATTCAGATCGCAGGCCCACAGCAAGCGGTCGTAAAGCGCGCTGTCCATAAACGGCACGGCGTGCAGGGTGAGCCGCCCGACACGGGCGCCGGCACCGGCGTTAAATGCAGGTAAGCCAAGAAAATGGGCAACGCCTTGCGACATCCGACCCTCGGGTACCACACAAACGATGGCTTCCGCTCCATCGCGCCAGGCACTCAGCAGTGCCGGCAGGGCCGGATTTTCATAGCCGAACAGCGAAATCAGGGTCGCGTCGCGCGGCGGCGCCACCATGCCAAGCGCGGGCCAAAGGGCCGATGGTCCGGAGACCGGCGAGGTTGGGGTCGAGGACGTTGGCGTCGATGCGTCGGCGATTGATGACTCGGGGCTGGATAGATCAGGATCCAATAAGCCGTCTTGCCCCAGCATCGCCAGGAAGTCCCGTCTCGCTTCGCTTAGCCAGCGTTCGCGCAAGACGCCGCCGGTGCCAGGCGTCAGCCCGGGGAAAAAAAAGGTTTTCAGCAAGGCAAGACGGGGATGCGGCGAGGGTTGCAAATGGAATTCGGCGACCCAGGCTTCGGCGCTCAGATATTCGAGGTTGATCCATACCGGGCGCCGATCGCGCCGCGCCATGGCGTTGAGGTAAGACTCCGGCAGGTCGCAGCCGAAGGCTTCGATGATTATTGCGGCGGGCGTTTCGAGGCCCATCTCGCGGCCCATCGCCGCAGCCGCCTCGTCGGTGCGTTGCCACCGCGCAATGGCGATGCCGTCGACGGTTTGCCGCGGTGCCTGGACATCCAGCGCCGGACATAGGCGGGCAAAGACCCGCAGGTCGTCGACCCAGAGCCGGACGCGCCAGCCGCGGTCGGCGGCAAGCTGGCGCGCCAGCCGCCAGCACACGCCGATATCGCCGAAATTGTCGACCACCACGCAGAAGATGTCGCAGTCGGGGCGCTCGTTGGCCGCTGCCTGATTGGGGGGCGGAAGACTGGACGCGGCGCTTGGGTCGGGTACGGCTGCTGGCATAAAGGTGACGGTAACAGCGGGTGAGGGTAACAGCAGGTCTTGCTGCACGTGAGCGAGAGTGAACGTGGGCCGTCATTTCATGGTCCGGCGCGAGGCTCGGGCAACGCCGGATAGGGTGGGACGCCTGATTGCTCTACACTAGGGCCTATTCCCCCATAAAACGCATTCGTGAGCCTGCTGGGTTCTCCTGAATGAATTTTAAGTTGGAGGGGCGGGCCTGGGGAATTTGAAAAACTTGCCCTTAGTTTAATGCATCCCCGAAACAGCATGCGGCGACTTAAAGTTGTATCAGCCGTTCCTGCCGTTTCGGTACACCGTAGTCTACGCATGTCTGAAATCGAACCTTTTGACGCCAAGACCCAATTAGCTCAGTTGCCCCATTTGCCGGGGGTCTACCGCTATTACGACGCAGCCGGCAACGTGTTGTATGTAGGCAAAGCACGCGACCTGAAAAAACGCGTGGCCAGTTATTTCAATAAAACGGTACCGTCGCCGCGCATTGCGATGATGGTGTCGCGCATCGCCCGGATGGAAACCACCGTCACGCGCTCGGAGGCCGAAGCGCTGTTGCTGGAAAACAACCTGATCAAGGCGTTGACGCCGCGCTACAACATTTTGTTTCGCGATGATAAGTCTTACCCCTTTCTCAAGTTGACGGGGCATGCCTTTCCGCGCATGGCCTATTATCGCGGCGCAGTCGATCGCAAGCATCAGTATTTCGGGCCGTTTCCCAACGGCTGGGCGGTCAAGGAAAGCATCCAGATTTTGCAGCGGGTATTCCAGTTGCGCACCTGTGAAGATTCGGTGTTCAGCAACCGGACCCGGCCGTGCTTGCTGAATCAGATTCAACGGTGTTCCGCGCCCTGTGTCGGCGCGATCAGCGCCGAAGATTACGCGCGCGATGCGCATAATGCGGCGCGTTTCCTGAATGGTCAGCCGCAAGAGATCATGAACGAGCTCGAAGTCAAAATGCACGGTTTTGCCGCCGAGCTGAAATTCGAGCAGGCCGCGGCGGTACGCAATCAGATGAGCGCTTTGTCGGCGGTGCTGCATCAACAGGCGGTCGAAACCGGCGGCGATAGCGACGCCGATGTGCTGGCGGTGGCGGCGCACGGCGGGCGCGTATGTTTGACGCTGGCGATGATACGGGGCGGCCGCCATCTGGGCGACCGGACCTATTTCCCGGCCCATCTGGAACACGCTGTGCCTGGTTATGCCATGCCGGAAACTGCGGCCGAGACTGAATCCGAGGTGAGCGGTACGGTGCCGGACGCCGTGCCGCTTGCAGCAGTCGCCGCGGTGGCGGTCGAGCCGGGCCTGCCTGCGGTGGAGTCTGCGGCGTCCTCCGATCCGGCCGCGGCGGCCGTCGGCGAAGATAACGCGCATGCGCTGGAAATCGAGGTTCTGGAAGCGTTTATCGGGCAGCATTATCTTGATCATCGCGTGCCGCCCGTCCTGATCGTCAACTACCCGCTGGCCAATCCGGCCTTGGCCAAATTGCTGGCCGAGCGCGCCGGGCACCGGGTGAGCGTGATCCGTCAGCCCCAAGGGCAAAAACGCGCCTGGCTGACGATGGCGGAGAACAATGCTCGCCTTGCCTTGACCCAGGCTCTGTCGGAACAGGGTTCGCAAAAAGCCCGCACCACCGCTTTGGCGGAAACGCTGGGCATGGAACTGGACGACCTGGCCGCCTTGCGGGTTGAATGTTTCGACATCAGCCATACCATGGGCGAAGCGACCCAGGCGTCATGCGTGGTGTTTCATCATCACAAGATGCAATCGGGCGAGTACCGCCGCTACAACATCGAAGGGATTACGCCGGGCGACGACTATGCGGCGATGCGCCAGGTGTTGACCCGCCGCTACGGCAAAATGGTGGCGCAGGCTGCGGCGGCCGAAGCTGCCGCGACTGAGGCCGCCGCAAGTGCGGCTTTGGCGGATGAAGCGGTGAATGCCGCGCCGGCTGAAGACGAAGTGGTAGCGGGCGGGGTGGTGCCCAGCATCGTGCTGATCGACGGTGGCAAGGGTCAAATTGAGGTGGCGCGGCAAGTGTTTGCCGAACTTGGGCTCGATATCGGTTTGTTGGTCGGGGTGGCAAAGGGCGAGGGGCGCAAGGTTGGGCTCGAAACGCTGGTTTTCGCCGACGGCAGAACCGCGCTTGAATTGGGCAAGGACAGTGCGGCGCTGATGCTGATCGCACAAATCCGCGACGAGGCGCATCGGTTTGCCATCACCGGCATGCGCGCCAAACGCGCCAAGCCGCGGCAGACGTCACGTCTGGAAGAACTTGAAGGGATCGGCGCCAAACGCCGGCAGCGCCTGCTGGCGCGCTTCGGCGGCCTGCGCGGGGTGGTTGCGGCGAGTATCGAGGATCTCGAAAGCGTGGAAGGTATTTCCCATGCTCTGGCGGAGCAAATTTATCGGCAACTCCATTAACGTCGCCTTATCATCAGGCAGCTTGGCTTGACCTTCTGCCGTTGCAAGGCGTGACGCGGGGAAGCCCCGGGCGCCGAAATATCGCGGGCGCGAGGATTCGGGGGCACCCGCGGCCGCGACGGTGCGGCGTGGATGCCGGATTTATCCAGATGTCGGCCGATTCGTCTTGTGGCGTCGTGTGCGAGACGGCACAATTACAACTCATCCCATTGCAGGCTTTCCATGCCGTTCAATTTGCCGATTTTTCTCACCTGGTTGCGTATCGTTTTGATACCGCTGGTGGTGGGCGTGCTGTTTTTGCCCGATACGATGTTGGTCGCGCCCGACCGTAATCTCGCCGCCGCCGTGATTTTTGTGCTGGCCGCGCTGACCGATTGGTTCGATGGATTTTTAGCCCGCAAGCTGAATCAGACCTCCGCCTTCGGCGCGTTTCTGGATCCCGTCGCCGACAAGCTGATGGTGACGGGCGCGCTGCTGGTGCTGGTGCAATTGACCCGCCTGAATGCGGCTATTGCGCTGGTGATTGTCGGCCGTGAAATTACCATCTCCGCCTTGCGCGAATGGATGGCCCAGCTTGGCGCCTCGAAAAGTGTCGCGGTGAATTCGCTGGGTAAATTCAAGACGGCCTGCCAGATGACCGCTATCCCGATGCTGCTGTTCTACGGCACCGTAAAGCTGGATTTCATCGTGCGCGGCTGGTTTATCGATGTGCGGGTTCTGGGCTTGTGGCTGATCTGGCTGGCGGCCTTTTTGACCATCTGGTCGATGCTGTATTACATGAAACTGGCTTGGCCCATGATTCGTGAAAAGACAGATATGGCTTGAAAGTCGCGAAACATTCGCCCCCCACGCTTGACACATCCCCAAGGCTTCTGCATAATCTCGCTCTCCAGTTTGCTGTAACGCAGTTGCGGCAAACGCGGTGTAGCAAGCAGTTTGGCAGAAACAAAAGCTTCAAAATATGTTTTAAATATGGCACAGGGCGGGAGTAGCTCAGCTGGTAGAGCGCAACCTTGCCAAGGTTGAGGTCGCGAGTTCGAGCCTCGTCTCCCGCTCCAGTTTGCCAGGGCAATTTGCATGTGGCGTGCAAAGCGTTGATTCAAGTTTCAGCAGGTGTTGTAGATGTATCGCGGGAGTAGCTCAGTTGGTAGAGCGCAACCTTGCCAAGGTTGAGGTCGCGAGTTCGAGCCTCGTCTCCCGCTCCAAATTTTTGGAGAAGCAACGCTTCTCCTTGTGGCAGATGCCGGTTTAGCCGATATCCAGCCAAGAATCGGCAGCGATTCAGCCAGAATACGGCGCGATAGCAAAGCGGTTATGCACCGGATTGCAAATCCGTGTAGGTCGGTTCGACTCCGGCTCGCGCCTCCAGATAAAGCCACCTCAGGGTGGCTTTTTTTGTGCCTGCTTTTTGCATCCGCTGGTGTTCCCGGTTGGCTTCCCGGCCGGCAACACGCATGATCAGGCCGGCCCGGCCCGGCGCGGTTGCGATCGGGGTGCCGATACACATGACAGACAGGGGCGCAGGGGCGATAATCGATCCAGCTTGATGTAGGGTTGGCCGGGTTGGAGGTGTGCAATGTCTGAATGCTCGCATGAGTTCTACAAGGGTTACCAGATCACCGCTGCCGCAAGACTGACCCCGGTGGCCGGCGATTGCTGGCAATTGCAACCGGTATATCGACCGCTGGCGATGATCGCCTGGCATAGCGGCGGCAAATCCTGTGAAAAGCGCTTCGACGACCCGAAGCACGTATTCCCCGATCCGAACGATGCATTGCGAGTGGCGCTGGGAATGGCCAAACGCTACATCGACCAACTTGATAGCAGTCATCCCACTCCTCCAGACCATGATGCAGGCAAACGCACAACCCTCGGTGAGCCCCCTTGTTCCAGGCTCGACCCCGAGCACGATTGAATGGCACTGGAAAACCTTCGATGCGCTGACACCGCATGAACTGCATGCGGTGCTGGCAGCCCGTTGTGCTGTATTCATCATGGAGCAGCAGTGCATTTATGCCGATATCGATGGACTCGATCCGGCCGCGTGGCATTTGTTTGGACGCGATACTTCGCAGGCGGAGCAACCCTTGGCGGCTTATGCGCGCGTATTCGGGCCAGATGCCGGCGATAGCGCGGTGCGTATCGGCCGAGTGTTAACCGCGCCGGCTTACCGCAAGCTGGGACTGGGGAAAATATTGATCGATCGGGCCATGTTGCGGGTGCCGGATTATTGGCCGCAGACGCCGATACGGCTGCACGCGCAAGCCCACCTGCAGGAATTTTATGGCTTGTTCGGTTTTGTCCCGACCTCCGAAATCCACCTGGAAGACGAGATTCCCCATGTCTGGATGCAGCGCGAGTGCGTGGCAGTGCGGCCCTATGTCAGCATCGTACGTACTGCATAACGGGGACGCGGCTGGCCGTGCTTCGACTAAGAGGGGTGGCTATACAAGCCGGCAGCGGTTTCTCGCACAACAAAAATATATCATAATGTGATATATTTTACCGGGATTATCCGGATAAGGTTGTGTGCATCATGTCGAAACACGAGTCGGTTCCAGCGGTGCTGAGTAAAAAAGATTTTGAAGTGCTGTCGGAGTTTCGCTATCACATGCGCCGCTTTATGCGCTTCAGCGAAGAGGCGGCGCATGCGGAAGGCACCACCCCGCAGCAATACCTGGTCATGCTGCATATCAAAGGGTTTCCGGGGCGCGAGTGGGCCACCATAGGCGAACTTGCCGAACGCCTGCAGCTACAACCGCATGGCGTGGTTGCGCTGGTATCCCGTTGTGAAGCCGGCGGCCTGGTGCGGCGCCAAACAAGCCAGCAAGACCGGCGTCAGGTCGAAGTTCATCTGCAGGAAAAAGGCGCGCGCCTGCTGACCCGGCTTGCCGCTTTGCATCGTGCCGAACTCAAATCGTTAAGCCATGAATTCAAAGTGCCCGACATCGAGTTCGGCGACGAGGCTTGATTGATCTGCGGCCGGCTACCGCCGTGCCATGCTGCGCGAGGCGGGCTTGACGACAAGCGCGGCGCTGGGGTTCGGCCGCCGCAATGGCTCATATCAAGCCGGCTCGCCAGGTTTTATTGACCTCCCGCCGAACGCACCGGCAAGGCCGTGGTGAGCGTCTTGCCGTTGGAGAATTTCAGCACCATCTGCACCGTCCCGCCGGGTGCGACCGGGTGCGTTGCCGTCATTAACATCAGGTGATAACCGCCCGGTGAGATATCCACTTTACCGTGAGCCGGAATGGTCAGTTTGTCGACCATCACCATGCGCATGGTTGAACCACTGCCGATTGACTGATGCAACATCACATCGCCGAAGTCAGGGCTCGATGCGCCTAGCAGATCGACCGGCTGGTCGCCGTTATTGGTGAGTGTCAGATAACCAGCTTGCGGCAAGCCATTCGGCAGCCAGCGTACCCAGCCGTTGCTGATGCTCAGTGTATCGGCGGCATGGGTTGTCGCATTGGCCGCGGTTTCGCCGGCGGCGCGGGCTGCCGGTGCCAAGCCCAAACCGAGCAGGCCCGCTGAGCAGATTAAGGTGGTGGCGAGCAAGGTGTGCAGTTTCATGGACAACATCCTATCAAATTAAAATGGCGTGGCGTGCGGCGCTATCCGGACCTGGGGCGGGGCAATGATCCCCTCATGCGGCGTCGGCGATCAGCAAGCGCAAATCATGCACCAATACCTCGGCGGAATCGTTGTCGGTCGCCATCAAACGGATATGGCTTTGACCGTCGAAAATGTAAATGGCCGCGCTATGATCGACTTCATAATTGCCGTCGGGACCCGGTTTGCCCAGTTCATAGGCGACCCGGTAACGGCGCGCCAAAGCTGCGATAGCCTGGTCCGAACCGGTCATGCCCTGCGCATGTTGCGGGTCGAAGGCGCGCACATACGCATGCAACATGGCCGGCGTATCGCGATGTGGATCGACCGAAATAAAGGCGATGCGCACATGGTCGGCCTTGGGGCCCAACTGCTGTATGACCTGACTCAGGCGTGCCATGGTTTCCGGACACACATCCGGGCAGTGGGTATAACCGAAAAACACCAGCGTGATATCGCCCTTGAAGGCCGCCTCGGTGATCGGTGCGCCGGTGTCCGAGGTCAGCGAGAATTGCAAGTCCGGCATATGGCCGCTGACATCGGTCAATTTCCAGTCCTGCGGCGGTTTTTGGCAGGCCGTCAGGCATAACGCCATGGCGCCTGCCGCCAAGCCGGTCCACAGCCGGTAGGTCAGGGCGCGCGCCGCGCGCCGCACGGCGCGGCGTAGCGTGTGATCCGGGGTAGGGCTCGGGATATGACCCAGGGACACTTTAACCGGCGTGTGGATGGGTGTTTGCATAGACATCTCGAATAAGGCACGAATAAGGTATTTAGATAGACAATAAATTCGGGCGGACCGTGTCAGCCGGCCTGTATGCCGCCAGCCAGCGGAGCCTGAACCTATCAAGCACAATCCCGCATGCGGTAGCGGTAGTGCGCATGAATATAATGCATGTACTCGCGTTGCGCGTAAGCCGTCGGCGTTTATGCGCCATTGGCGCATAGCATGGAATGCGCCGCCGATACCCGGCCACCGCCGCCATCGCGCCAATTTATGCGGAACAGAGGGTGAAACAGAGGTAATATGCAGACCGTAAGCAATGCGCAAAATTTCCCCATAACCGTGTAGCCGAGCCCACTCCCATGTCATCCGAGACTGCTGTTCCAGCACTTTCTTCAGAGGCAGCGCGAGCGGCCCTGGTGGTCCATCATACGGCCTTCTTCCTGGATTTCGACGGAACGCTGGTCGAGCTTGCCGCGACCCCGGACGCCGTGATTATCCCCGATGCACTCAAGTATTTGCTGGCCGTACTGTGCGATCTTGCGGACGGTGCGCTGGCGATTGTCTCCGGCCGCTCGATCGAGTCGATCGATGCGATGCTGGCCCCCCTGGTGCTGCCCGTAGCCGGCCTGCATGGTGCCGAATGGCGCGATGCGGCGGGTGTGGTGGTGCGTCAATTTGACGCTGACGAACGTGTCGCGCAAATGAGCCAAATACTGGCCGACGCTGTCGCGGCCCACCCCGGCATGCTGCTGGAAACGAAAATGGCTTCCGTTGCGCTGCACTATCGCGCTGTGCCCGACAAAGAAGCGCAGGCCCGGGAGGCGGCGGAACGCGCGGTCGCGCTGTTTGGCGATGCGTTTGTGCTGCAACCCGGGAAGATGGTGTTTGAAATCAAACCGGCTGGCGTCAACAAAGGGCAGGCCATCGAAACCTTGCTCGCTACAGCGGCATTTGCCGGACGTACGCCCTGTTTTGCCGGGGACGATCTGACCGACGAAGCCGGTTTTGCCGCGGTCAATGCGCTCGGCGGCATGTCGATCAAAGTCGGCGAGGGCGATACGCTGGCCACCTACCGCGTCGAAGGAGTGCGCGACGTGCTCGCTTGGCTGGCGGGTCTGGTGCGCTCGCATGTTCAGGCGCCAAGCTGATTGATCCCGCGCGCCGCCGTCTATTCCTTCTATTTCCAGCGCTCGACCTCGGCGTTTGAGGCGCCCATGTCTTTCAATCAGCGCTGTCCCCTATGTGTTTAACCTCCGCTCCCGGCCTGCATGACGCTCTGTCCGAGCATCGTGGCCGCACGCGTAGCGCTATGCTTTTGACGGACCCAAAATGAGCCGACTGATTATCGTATCCAATCGGGTGGCGCCGATTTCCGAGGGTGGGCCTGCAGCGGGCGGCCTGGCAATTGGCGTATTCGATGCGCTCAAGGAAACCGGCGGCATGTGGTTTGGCTGGAGCGGCGAAATTCTCGCCAGCGACCATGCCGCCATCAAGCTCGAAGAGCGCGGTCCGGTGACGTTTGCCACCATCGGCCTGTCGCGCCGCGATTATGACCAATACTACCGAGGCTTCTCCAATGCGACGCTGTGGCCGACCTTTCACTACCGTACCGACTTGACGCAATACGACCGGCAGGAGTTCGACGGTTATAAGCGCGTCAATACCTGGCTGGCGCATCAACTGATGCCGCTCTTGCGGCCCGACGATGTGATCTGGGTGCACGATTACCACCTGATCCCATTTGCCGAGGCATTGCGCCTGGAAGGCGTGCAAAACCGCATCGGCTTCTTTTTGCATATTCCGTTTCCGCCCGCGCAGATTCTGGTCACCGTGCCGCCGCACCAAGCTTTGATGAAGGCCTTGTGCTGCTACGACCTGGTCGGCTTTCAAACCCCCTACGATCTGCGTTCTTTCACCGATTACATCACGCACGAGGCGCAGGGTACGGTGGCCGCGGATGGGCAGGTGCAGGCCTTCGGCCGTTCCTTGCGCGCCGGTGCTTATCCGATCGGCGTCTATCCGGACGAAATCGCGGCGCTGGCCGAAGCCGGCGAGAATCGTAAGCCGGTGCAAATGCTGAAACAGACCTTGCATGGCCGCAAGCTGATTATGGCGGTCGACCGGCTCGATTATTCCAAGGGGCTGGTCGAACGTTTCAGGGCGTTTGAAAAGTTGCTGGAATTGTCTCCGGGGCAACGCAACCAAGTCTCGTTCCTGCAGATTGCGCCGCCCACACGCGCCGATATGAATACCTATCAGCAGATTCGCTCGCAACTCGAAGCGGAGGCCGGGCGCATCAACGGCAAATTCGCCGAACTCGACTGGACGCCGATTCGCTATATCCACCGGCAATACGAGCGCGATACGCTCGCGTCCTTGTTCCGCACGGCCCAGGTCGGGTTTGTGACGCCGCTGCGCGACGGGATGAATCTGGTAGCGAAGGAATATGTCGCGGCGCAAGATCCGCAGGATCCGGGGGTGCTGGTATTGTCGCGTTTTGCCGGCGCGGCGCAGGAATTGACCGGTGCCTTGATCGTCAATCCGCTGGACTTGACCGGCATGGCCGAGGCTTTGGATCTGGCCTTGAATATGTCGTTGAGTGAGCGCCGCTCGCGTCATCACGACATGATGGCGACGCTGCGGGCCAATAGTGTTTCGGTCTGGCGCGACCGTTTCATGAGCGATCTGCGGGGTTAAGGCGGCCCAGGCGCGGATGGTTTTGTTTGCCGATCCGCCGTGGGCTGTGCGCAGGGCTCCCCGGCAGCCGCCTTAAACGATGCTTTCCATCACGGTTGCGGCGCTGGAGTCCGGCGTCGCTACTGCGCCATGCCCTTTGCTGAACTGGCGGTTGAGCAGGTCGCGATAGAGGCCCGGCCGCTCGCGCAATACATCGGGCGAGCCGTCGTCAATCACATGCCCGCCGCTCATCACGATGATGCGGTCGAAATTCTGCAAGGTCGAAAGCCGATGCGCGATCGCCACCACGGTGCGGCCGCGCATCAAACGATCCAGCGCGGTTTGGATCGCTTCTTCCGACGCGCTGTCGAGTGCCGAGGTTGCTTCGTCGAGCAGCAGAATCGGAGCGTCCTTCAGGATCGCCCGGGCAATCGCAATCCGCTGCCGCTGGCCGCCGGAGAGCTTGACGCCGCGGTCGCCGACCACCGTGTCGTAACCGTCGGGCATGGCGTCGATAAATTCGGCGCAGCGTGCTTCGCGCGCGGCCGCATAAACTTCATCGCGGCTGGCGGCTGGCCTGCCGTACTGGATATTTTCGAGCACCGTGCGGTGGAATAGCGAAATATCCTGGGGCACCAGTGCAATCGAATGACGCAGGCTTTCTTGCGTGACGCGCGAGATATCCTGGCCATCGATCTGGATCGCGCCGCCTTGGGTTTCGTAATAGCGCTGCAACAGCGACAAGACAGTGGTTTTGCCGGCGCCGGATTTGCCGATTAGACCGACGCGCTGACCTGGCTCGATATGCAACTCGAAGTCCTTGAGTATCGGTTTGCGGCGCGGATAGGCGAAATTCACCTGGTTGAAATCGATCCGTCCACCGGAGGAGGCCAGCGTGCCGGCCTCTGAATGATCCGGCATGTCATGCGGTTCGAGCAAGGTCTGCACCGCTTCGGCCAAGCGCGCCACGTGCTGTGTCACGTCCACCAGGGCCACCGCGAGGTCGCGGGTGCCGTGCAAAATCGTGAAGCCGAGCGAGCTGACCAAGACGATATCGCCGGATGTCGCCTGGCCGCGGGTCCATAAAATCAAAGCCCAGCCCAGCAGGGCCGCGGACAGCATGGCGGTGAGGAAGGCGTGGAGCAAACGCAGTCTTTCGAGATAGAGCAGGCTTTGCCGGCGCGCGTCCATTTCTTCCTTGACCTTGCCGCCGAAACGCTGTTGCTCGCGGAAGGTCGCGCCAAAAGCCCGTACCAGGCCCATATTGCCGATCACATCGACCAGTTCGCCGTCCACCGCCGCGGCTTTGGCGGCGAAGCTATGGTGGCGCGCCGTGCCGCGCCCGGCCAATTTGTACAGAATGAGGGCGAGGATCAGCGATGTCACCATCAGGCAGCCGGCCATCAGCGGATTGACCAGGGAGATCATCACGATGGCGCCCGCGACCGCGATCACCGGCGGCAGGACATTCCACGCCATGGTGTTTTCGGCGATGTAAATGGCGTTGGAGGTGGCGGTAATCCGGCTCGCCAGCGTACCCGGCTGTTTCTCGGAAAAATAGGTGGGGGAGTGGCCGCTCAAGTAGCGGAATAATTCCCGCCGCAAGTCGCCGGTCACGGCGACAAAAGCATAAGCCGCAATCCGGCCGCCGACACGCCAGGACATATTGTCCGCGGCGATCAGGCCGACCAGCAGCAAAAAAGCGGTCCAGAGCAGTTGCGGGTGGCCGCGGCCCAGGCTGAGTACGTCAATCAGGTGCTTGATGGCGTATTGTGACGCCAGGGCACAGCCCACGGCGGTAAACACGCTGATCAACACCGCCAGATGGGATAGCGGGTGCTGCCTGATATAGCGATACAGGAAGGCAATCGGCCGGCTCGAATACTTGGCCAGCCCGGCATTGTGATCGTTGCGTTGGGCAACGGTCATTTTCTCCGGCTGGTCGGTGGCGTGCAGGCGTTCGGTCATAGGGTCGGTGGAAACATGGTGTCAGTGCCTCTGGCGAGTGTTTCTGAATCCTGGGTTAGCCGCACTGCAGCAAACCGGGAGCCGGATGAATCTCGGGCAGCCAGGGTAGTTTACCCCGTGTTCCAGGCCGTGCAAGGCGCTGGAGGTGTCCAAACTCAGGCATCGGCGCGTATTTTAAGCATCGCGAGGGGGTTGTGCCTGGTATTTTTGCCAGGTAATTGTAAGCAACCCTGTGAATTTCACGTCTAAGTGAGTGAGCGTCGCACTTCGCTTTGGTTCAATCTGACTGACGGTTTTGGAGCTCAAGCCCCGCCACATAAGGCTGGGCCGGGCGCAGCAGGATGCCGCATCAAGCTATTCGGATCCTTACAATACGCGAATGCTTGGTTGCCGGGGCCGCCAAAGTGTTTCAGCAATGTAACAAGATAAATACTTTGAAATTACATAGCAGGATTTTTTTTCGCGCGTAGATAATTCGTCTCATTGCATCGCAACACAAAACACGTGGTTCGACTTGAACCCCGGGTTCTACGCTGATGATGCTCCCGGACCGGATTGAAGCGCCCTGCTCAGGCAGGCAATCGACCCCGGCCTGGTTGCCGGTAGACCAAAGTCCGGCATTGCAGGGGTATTGGGTGGTGCGGTGCGCAGCCTCAAGCAGCTTGCCGCGATAAGTCCAGCCCCTGAATTGACCGTGATTTTTTTCGCTTACTTTTAGCCAGGAGATTGACCCGATGCGTATCGCTCAGATTGCGCCCCTCCATGAGGCCGTTCCCCCGAAACTCTACGGCGGCACCGAGCGCGTCGTTTCGTACCTGACCGAAGCATTGGTCGACCTGGGTCATGACGTCACACTGTTTGCCAGCGGCGACTCGGTGACCTCGGCCAAACTTGAGGCCTGCTGGCCGCAAGCGCTGCGCCTGGACCCGACGATTCGCGACACGATGGCACCGCATATGCTGTTGCTCGAACAAGTGCGCCAGCGTGCTCACGAATTCGACGTGCTGCATTTCCACATCGATTATTTCCCGTTTTCGCTCTTCAGCCGTCAAGATACGCCGTTCCTGACGACCATGCATGGCCGCCTCGATTTGCCGGAACTGCAACCGATTTTTAATACCTTCACCGACGCGTCGGTGGTATCGATTTCCGATCACCAGCGTTTGCCGCTGCAACAGGCAAACTGGTTGTCCACCGTTTATCACGGTCTGCCGAACGATTTGTTGCGTCCGTTGCCGGACGTCAAGCCCGGTTACCTGGCTTTCCTCGGCCGTATTTCGCCCGAAAAACGGGTTGATCGCGCGATTCGCATCGCCGCCGAATGCGGCATGCCGATCAAGATCGCAGCCAAGCTGGACAAGGCCGACCGCGCTTATTACGAAGAGCAGATCAAGCCCCTGATGGCGCAATCGCACGTCGAATTTATCGGTGAAATTTCAGAAGCCGAGAAACCGGCATTCTTGTCGGGCGCCTCCGCTTTGCTGTTCCCCATCGATTGGCCGGAACCCTTTGGCCTGGTCATGATCGAAGCTATGGCATGCGGTACGCCGGTGATCGCGTTCAAACGCGGTTCGGTGCCGGAAGTGATCGACAACGGCATTTCAGGTTTTGTGGTGGAAGACGAAATCGGCGCTGTCGCCGCCGTCAACCGCTTGCATACCCTGTCGCGCGACACCGTGCGGGCTCAGTTCGAAAAGCGTTTTTCGGCCAAGCAGATGGCACTGAATTACGTGGCTTCGTACGAAGAGTTGCTGCGTCAAAAGCGCCGCACCATCCTGCGCGAAGTTGCCGCAGGCTGAGCGTCGCGGCTTGAGGTGCCGGATTCCGGCGCGTCAAGCCTGAGTCAGCTACGCCCGAAGCACTGCTTGACCGGGTTTAGAAGCCCCGCCGCAATCCGGTGGGGCTTTTTACTGCTGGTGCGCCATTTGATCCGGTTTATCGGAAACGGGGCATGCGGGTCAATACATGTGGGTCGACGCATTTGAGTCGACGCATTTGAGTAAATTAACACTTTTTGTCATGCCGTCGCGGCGCGGGCATGATGTGCCGGTCGACATCGGTCGGATCCATGGAGATTCACTTGCCACTCAAGAAGCGCGGCCGTCCTGAGCCGATACCCGGTAGCGGCACGCTGTTTACCCTGCGTGTGATCGGCATCGTGTTCTTGATCCGTTGGCTGCATTCGATGTCCGATTTCGGGCTGGCAGCGTTGGTCCAGGCCATGGCCGGCTCGGCTTGGGCGTGTATCAACGTCGTGTTTATTTTCCTGTTGGTGGTATTGCCGGGTGCAACCCCCCGCGCCGAGCGGCCATCGCACCCGATGCAGCAATGGCTGCGCCTGTCGATTCGCGGTCTGGGCCTGCTAGGCTTGCTGTTTGCGGTCTGGCTCGTGTGTTATTTCGTCTATCGTTCGGGATGGCAGGCGGGCTATGGTGCGCTGAAGGATGCCAACGGCTGGCCCCTGATCGCTCCCGGTTTGTTCGCCGCGGCCGTCTGGTTGTGCCGTCCCCGGCCTCTGTGGCCGACCAATCCGGTGGAGCGGCGTTTTGCGATAGGCCGCTTTACCGTGATACTCGACGTACCTTTGCAAACCGCCATCGTTTGGGCCGAAAACCGCAAGCTGGGGCAATATGCGGTGCGTGAGTTGCGCGTGCATGGCTCGCGCAGTATCTGGCCGTCGTATGCCAGCTTGCCCAAAGTACATGCTGCGATGGCGCCTTCATTCGATGCCCGCAGCGCGCGTTCCGCCGCCTTGCTGTGGGATTCGCCGGCGGCTGCCGGTCATAATCGCCATCTGGTGTTTCGCGCCACCACCTGGAACGCCTCCGACAAATTTGCCGCGCAAGCATTGGACGCCGCATTGCGCCGCTTTTAGTCCAAGTCCCGCTTATTTCCGGCAAGCTTTCAGCTGTTTCTCGATAGCGGGTTCAGCGACTGCGGCGTATGCGCCAAGCATGCGTTGATCCGCGCCCACTTTACCGCGTCGGTCGGTACTAGTGTAAGCACCATATGCGATTTCGCCTGTTACCTCGCTTTAGTCACCTACAATGATCAGGATGCGCGCCGCTTTTGCCGGCGCGCTTACGCCGTAAGCCGAGGCCGGAGCGTGCCGCAAGCGCACACACTTGGTGTGGTACTTGATATGCCCCCAACACATTGCCGATCTGCATCAAGATGGGGGGCGATGCAGGATTGCTTCCCTACTGTGGCGGATGCCGGTCATGCTGCTTGATATACGGACGCTCTACTTCGCAGTATTTTTGATTGCTCTGGTACTGGGTATCGCCCAGCTACTGCTGTCGCTCAGCCGTCGTTTCGATGCCTGGGTGGCGTGGTGGGGCAGCGGCAATATCGTCGGCTGCTGCGGCATGTTGGCCCAGAGCCTGCATGCTTACATTCCCGACTTGATCTCCGTCGCACTGGGCAATGCCCTGGTCGCGGCCAGTTACCTGCTGATACTGATCGGTATCGAAAAATTCTCCGGCGATACACCCGATAAATCCGCTTATGCCGTGGCGGTGGCGGTGCTGTTCGTCGTGTTGGCGATCCCGTCGCCCATCAGTCACAGCTTCGCGGCCCGGGTCGTTCTGGTTTCCGCCTGCAACGCCATCATCAATGGACGCATTTTACTGGTGTTGCTGCGCATGTTACGCCGCGACCACCTGCTGGCCGCTTATCTGGTGAGCGCCCTGTTCGGGGTATCGCTGCTACTGTTCTGTGTGCGGGTGGTCGGCATGCTCGCCGGTGCCGCGGTCGGCGACATCTTTGCGGCGACACCGGGCAATATCGGCATGATGCTGTGCTGGGTGGTGGTGTTGCCCGGCTGGAATATGGGTTTGATGTTGATGGCGACCGAGCGCATGCGCAACGATTTGTTGTTGCTCGCCCGGCAAGATCCGCTTACCGGGGTGCTGAACCGAGGCGGGATGCTGGCCGCGCTTGAGCCGATGCTCACGGGCAAGCAGGAGCGCCACTTTCCCTTGACACTATTGCTGGTCGATCTCGATTACTTCAAACAAATCAACGATGCGCATGGGCATGCCGCCGGCGACGTGGTGCTGAAGATCTTTGCCCAGACGGCACGCGCCCATCTGCGGCCGACCGATGTGCTGGCCCGCCAGGGCGGCGATGAATTTGCAATTGTATTACCCGGGCTGTCCAAGCAGCTCGGCTGCCAAGTGGCTGAACGCTTGCGCGAAGAGTTCGCGGAAGCGGCGAGCGGCCAGTTCTTCGGTTCGAAAGTGACCCTGACCATTGGCGTGGCGACCAGCATGCAAGCGCCGTGTACGGTCGATGCCTTGTTCGGCGCCGCGGATAAATCGCTCTATTGCGCCAAACAAGGCGGCCGCAACCGTGTATTGTGGTTACCCAACAGCGGCTTGTAAGATGCGCATGGTGGGGCCTCGAATAAAACGCGGTAATCACCTTACCTCAAATGAAAATAAGTTTATTGCTGTTGCTGGGCGGATTGCTCTTCTCAACGGCCAGCCTGGCCGACTATAGCGAGGGTCTAACGGCGTATCAGGCGCAGGATTACGACGCGGCGCTGCGTGCCTGGACGCCGCTTGCGAGCCAAGGGGACCCGGCGGCGCAAGCGTCGCTGGCGGTGATGTATTACCAAGGTACCGGTGTGCCCCAAGACTATCCCAAGGCGGCGTTCTGGATGCGCAAATCGGCCGATCAGGGCGGGGCGGCCGCCCAGGTGTTCTTGGGCAGCATGTATTTTGACGGCAAGGGCATGCCCAAGGATGACGCCCAGGCAGTGGTCTGGTATCGCAAGGCCGCGGGCCAAGGCTCATTACAAGCCCAGGACTTGCTCGGCACCATTTATTACCACGGCGGTATCGGGATCGCACGCAACCCGGTGATCGCGGTGGCCTGGTTTCGTCAGGCTGCCGAGCATGGCGATGCAGTCGGCCAATACAATCTGGGCATCTGCTACGAAAACGGCGTGGGTGTGCCCAAGGATATTTCGCAGGCGCTGACCTGGTATCGCCTGGCTGCCACGCAAGGTTATGCACCGGCCTTGTACGACCTTGGGCAGCGTTATCTGGACGGTCGCACCGTGAGCAAAAGCCTGGTGATCGCTTATGCCTACTTTGATATGGCGCTGCGGGTTTCGAGCGACACCAAAGGGTTGAAGGTGCGCGATGACGTGGGCGATCAACTCAATCCCGAGCAACTGAGCCGCGCGCGCGGCTTGTCCGCGGCCTGGGTCATCGGGCGTCCGCTACCGGAAAACTGAACGCCGCCCGGGTCGGGGCGGCGTGCACGGTTGATCCGCGGCGCCGGTTAAACGGGCACTAGGGCCTGTTCACGCTAATAATGGGCTTGCGTTGCCACCCACAAAGGGCGAGGGCAAGGAATGGGACGCGGCGAATACTTTGCGTATTCGCAAGGAGCATGACGCCGCCCTCGCCCT
>Ga0302313_10000086_pt1 | contig 82517 bp, 69 predicted proteins | sample III_Palsa_N2_2_FD_200454 | JGI IMG/M metagenome (GOLD analysis project Ga0302313, IMG submission 200454) | Peat permafrost microbial communities from Stordalen Mire near Abisko, Sweden - III_Palsa_N2_2 | ecosystem: Environmental > Terrestrial > Soil > Palsa > Peat permafrost | place: Sweden...
GAGTTTGTTAACGTGACATTCATCAGCGTGGCATCACACAAGAAAAATTGGGCAAAATTGGAGCAAGATCTCAAAAGATGGGGGAGAGGGGATGTCAGCAAGGCAAGGGAGAACTTGGTCTCCATGGGGGGGACACCGGAGATGATGACAGTGAGGGCGGTGAGGGCGATAACGGCGATGAAGGCGATGAGGGTGAAGAGAGCGATTGATGTGAAGATGTATGTGGTTGCGGTGGTGGGTTGGCCGGAAATATTTGGGGGTTATGACTCGATGTCTGCGACGGTGGAGCCTGCGGGGGCGCAGGCAAGAAGGGGTCGGGAATTCCACCGCGGCACCGCTTATAATACGGGGACAAGTACATCGTCTTCAGGCCGGAGTCCATGCCCAGGCAGAGGAAGAGGTAGCGATTGCAGACGTTGGGATACAGGACGATGGCGATCTTGCAGACCTCGCGGTCGCAGTTCAGTCCTATCTCCACAACGCGAATCTTCCCCGGATCTGGCGCCACCCGGGTGTAACCCATGATTTCTTCAGCCTCCACCCCATACAACTCGACGTAGCAGCCACACCGGGACCGCCGACCCTGATAATCTCTCAGACGTTGCACCAGCGCATGGTGCCTGAACTTGAACGGCAGGAGGTGATCCAGGACGTGACAGTAGACAGGCGCCAAATCAAGGGAGAGGAGCTCGGCCGGGGACACCCGGTTGACCTCCTCGGTCTTCCTCCTGAAGACGTGATGCGGCAACCCCTGCAGGTCCTGCGGGCACAGCAGCCGGTAGCGAAACATGCTCCTCTCAACACGGAAAATAATGATGATGATTGATTTTTTAATGATACATGATTCCAAATCAGGGGTTAGTGCCCAAACAGACGACACCACAGGGCCGCCACGCGGCGCAGGAGCACGTTGAGCGACCTGTAGACAGCAAGCGCCCCGCGCCCGGATCCAGCACGCAGCGGCTGCCACCAGGAGGTGAGTCCGCGCCAGAAGGCAGCGCCTGACCATCGGCCGGCACGAGGCTTCGGCGCCTCCTCAGCGTCCTCATAACAGACAGTGGCCCCCTCGAGTTTGGCGCCGTCAGCGGAGAGGCCATGAGAAAGGCTAAGAGAGGTGGCCTCCGACCTGTGGCGCTTTCCCCGCGCGTGCGACATGCCCTCGCGCTGCTGGTTCCGCTCGGCGGCGGTCATGGCGGTGATCAGCAGCCCGAGCTCCGCAAGGTCGGACGCGTCCCGGCGATTCATCATCGGGCGTTCCTGCTGCGAAGGCTGTAAAGTCTGCTGCTGGACCCGGTCCTGTTCCTGCTCTTGCAGGTGAGGGATCCTCGGTGCGCTCGGCATCCGGATGATGACAACCGCCTCATTGCTGGCGGAAGGGGATCGAACATCCGTGCAGCGGACGGAGACGCCATGCTGCTGGGGAGGCCCAGGTACTCCCTGCCCCGAGGATGCATTGAGCGAGGGCCCGGCCTCAGGCGAGGTGAGGCTGCCGGTCCCTTCGTCCTCCATCTCCACCTCGAATTCGGAGACCTGGCACTCAGAGGTGTGAATCCACGAAGTCAGGGCCAGCGCTTCCTGCTCCAGGGTTGCGACATGTCGCCCATAGAGGGGCTGCCCCGGGGACGACGAGCGCTCCGGAGGGGCATCTTCGACTTCCAGAACGTGAGGCGCCTCCCCATGACCGTCCTGATCATCCTGGCCATCAGGGTCATCGTCGCCATCAACGTTATCAGGGTCATCTTGGTTGTCATAGTTGGTGGCAAGCTCCTGGCCGGATGATGGCGCTGCGCGGTCGACAACCATCTCACCATCGTGGATCAAGCTCCCCTGATGGTCTGTGATGCTGCTCTGCTCACTAAAATCGTGATTCCCGTCATCATCGTGATTTTCATCCTCATCTGCGCTCACGAGCTCCGGGTCATCACAGCCATCGTAATCCTCATCGAGGTGAATCCACTTTGAGGCATCCATTATCCGGAAAACTATCGAGGATAAAAAGATGACTTTGTGGTGATGATGACTTTGAAATCGCACAAAAGGCGCAATATGAGCGGTGGCGGGCTTCTCTCGTTTTTATGACCCCAATCTACATAATTTTATATTGGTCAACGTCGCTCCTGACTTCGTGCCTCTCACTTCTTGCCACTCACTTCTTGCCTCTCACTTCTTGCCACTCACCTCTTGCCTCTCACTTCTTGCCATTCACTTACTCACGTTGATCTTCTTGCTTCCAACCTCTTGCTCCCGTTTTTGCAGTGCCTTGTGTAAAAAGTAATCAAGGCGGGCTTGTAATGAAGGGTGAAAAAGAACACGCCTTTGACAACGCTGCGCTTGAAGGAGAAAATGTGCCTGCTGATTTGAGCTCATCGATCACGATTCTCGACGATGATGATGAGGAGGCTCATACCCCCAAGTATTCTTCGACAAGACCGAGTGACATCCTTGAACGTTGCCGCGCGTCGCACACCCTGAAGGTTGATCTTACGTGTGCCACGCTGATCTGTGATGACGACGAAAAGGGGGACGAAGAAGAAAAGGAGGACGTGAACCACGCCGACGATGCCCTGGCCGTCCCCATCGAGGAGGGGGAATTGCAGGGAGTCCGCCGCGCCCACCAAGACCACCAAGATTCCGGCCCGGGAGAAGGTCAGCCTGATATATTAGGATATGTTCGGGGCCAGGGAGCTTCGCTGCGCGAGGTGAGGTCGGCTGTTGATGATGACAGGAATGTGGACGTCAAGACTGGCGGTGAGGAGCCAATTCGAGGTCAGAACCGGTCTTCATGGGCCCGGAGAAACAGATCGCGTGCGAGGAGGGAACAGCGGGCTCGCGCGAATGCGATGGCCATTGCGCGATCCGATGAAGTGCCTGTCAGCATCCGACTGCCCTCTCCCTCCTCTTACCTCCCCGTTGAGACTCAGGGACAGGGGCCCACCCACACCGAGAGGTCTCGCAGTTCTGTCGCAGCCAAGGCGCAAAGCTCAGTTTCCGTCGCGGTGTCTTCCTCCGCCTCGTCCACCTCTGATGCAGTGAAGGAAGGGACTTCAGGTAGTAACTCCTCGGGGTGCAGACCACGGCTGGGGCGCGAGCGTCCAGTTGAGGTGGTCCTGTCGAACCGTGCAGTGGAGGTCACCGAGGAGATCACCCGACTTCGTCACCTGGCGTCTGTGGCTCCACCCTCCATTTCCGGCCTGGGCGGCCAACGTCAACCTCCTTCAGGGCAGGGTCATCAGCCACTTGCGACTCCTCTCCCTCGGGGTGATGAAGACGACGCTGGCTCGGCTACCGACTCCGACTGGATGTTGACTGCTGAGGAGCGGTCGCTGGTGACCGACGGGGAATATGGGAAGGCCCTCCTTGCGCAGCGCCAGTCGCTGACCCGGGACGTCGCGCAGTCAGCCAAGGCCATTGTTGCGCCGCAGCGTCTGCATGCCAGTTTCGAGAGGGAATACCACCGCAACTACCCCGCGCCGGCCTCCTCTTCTGGCTCGTCTTCTACGTCATCTTCTGCCTCATGTTCTGCCTTATCGCCTGAGAAGGCCCTGCTGCAGTACCAATGGCAGGCTATATTTGAGTATGTGCTGACCCAGCAGCCATGGTACGGGGAGTGGAGCATAGCGTGCCACCGCCACCTTCTGCTGAGTCAGGCCGTGGACGAGGTGCAGAAGCGCCTGGTCACGCTGGCCGGGATCAAGCGACGCTTTGAGCGGGTCACACACCTCCCGGAGCTTCGCCCCTACTTGCGGTTCTCAGGCTGGGCCGCCTCGTTCGAAATTGCCGGGAGCCACTACAAGATCGCGCGAAACTCGGCAGTCTTGAGGAGCCCGGGGGTGTTCAGCATTCTCTGTGATGGGGAGATGATCGGGGCGTGGCTCTCCAGCGGCAGCCTGCTGTCTGTAGTAAGCGAGGTCCACCAGCGCCACCTCCTGGACTTCTACCTGCGTGATCGCGGCATGCCGGCCGACGACGCGAATGCCTTTGGCTACACCTGCGGCGGGATCAGTGCTCCGCTTCCCGGTGGCTCCAAGTTCACTGCCGGGCTGAGGCGACAGCGTCAGCGTGAAAGGGACGAGGAGGTCGAGAGGAGGAACCGGCGTAAGCGCAATCGCTCCAAGGATCGCTCCAGGGATCATTCCCGGGATCGCTCCACGGATCGCTCCAGGAATCGCTCCAGGAATCGCTCCAGGGATCGCTCCAGGGATCGCTCGAGACAAAATTCTCGAGATCGTTCTCGGGCTCGCTCGAAGAGTCGCACCGGAGACCGCCCACATAATCGCTCTAAAAATCGCTCTAGGAGCCAGTCGAGAGAACCAAGCCGTGGTCGCAACCGCCAGCGCAGCCCCAGGCGCAAGTCATCTTCTCCGGCTCCGTCTCGGCGCTCGAAATCCCCGTCCCGGGGAAAAAACCGGAGCCGAAGCAGAAGCCGAAGCCGAAGCCCTGGTATTCCCCGTTCCCGCGATCGACGACGTGTGACATCAAAATCACCAGAGCCCTGCCGACGCAGCAGGTCCCCCTCACCAGCCGGATCGAAGTCGAGATCAAGGTCGCGGTCAAGATCCCGATCAAGGTCAAGATCAGGGGCAAGATCGTGAATATGGTTCCGATGATTTCGAGGATGTGCGCATGCCATTATCTGGTGTGTGATCTTGCGTCTGATATCCCCGACCTTAAAATACCGTTTTTTCTCTCTGCTTCTTCTCCTGCAATCACAAAAAGAGGAGTTGCCTTTAAGGAAACCAATTTTCTGCTTCCTTTGTGTGCTGTTTAATTGCATTTCCTTTGGAAACCAGAACGCAAAGCCGGAAGCTCCCTTCGTTGGAATAGCACCATGAGCTTGGAAACTCCTCCAGCGGAGGTGGTGCTCAGCAGGCAAGCCTCTCCGAACCTTCTTACGTTGGTCTACTCGTCGCCAGTCTTCAAGCGGCTGAGGCACATTAGGCAATTGGGGGCGCTCATGTACGTCGACCCCGCCGCCAACCACACAAGAGCGGACCACAGTCGCGGGACCGCCGATCTGGTGCGGGAGGTGTTCGAGGTGCTCGACGCCAAGTGCCCCCCCACCGGTGCCGGGAGGTGTCCAGAGAGACTGCAGTCCCTGGCGGCTGTGGCGGGGGCCTGCCATGACCTTGGTCACGGGCCTTACAGCCACGAGTTTGATCACTTCCTGGCAGGCTTCATGCCGGCCGACTTTCCCTTCCTGGACCACGAGGCGCGTTCCATTATGCTCACCCAGCATATTCTTCGGGACCACCTCACCCAAGTGGAGATGGAGGTGGTCTGTTCCCTGATTGACCCCAAGCGCCACCATTGGCCAGGCGCCGTCTCTGCCGAGTGCGCACTTCCGGTGGTGTTCAACGATGGCGGCGGAGATATTGAACTCTACAAACTTAAGGAGGCACAGAGACTGGTGCCGTGGACCGCTGCCTGGGTGCGCCACCTGATCTCGGCGCCTGATAAGGTGAGGCCGGATGTGGACAGGCTGGACTACATCGTGCGCGACAGCCGCGCGCTCAACCTCGCCGGGGTGAAACTGCTTGAGGACGCGAGGGCCGCGTTCCTGGAGGACTGCGCCGTCGTCGACGGCGAGTGGGTGCCATCCTCTCCCCGTGGCAGGGAGGCCCAGCATGTGCTCATGGAGCAGCGCCGTCTCAACTTCGCCCATATCTACCAGGCCCCCGCGACAGCCGGGGTGTCCGCCGCCCTGAGGGAGAAGCTCCAGCAGGAGTACGGGTGTGACGTGGGGTGGTGGACCCGGACCCTCTCGGACCCCCTCGCCTTCTGCGCCCTCCACGAGAAGACCCACACCGACCTCTTTGAGCGTGTCCCGAGCCTGAGGTCCGAGGTCGCAGGTGGAGGCCCCGGCTCCTCGTCATCAGGAGTCCCAGCGGAATACCGCGCCTTCGACGCCCGGCTCGCCATGTACAACGAAAGGCACTCTCACATCTCACCCCCCACCCTGGCCCTCAATGACCCCAAGAATTAGAAAACCACATAAATTCGCTGCCAGAAATTCTCGATCGAAAAGAAGTTGCCTCATTTTTGTGTGATGCGAAGGGTTTGTGACACAAAAAAATGTGGGAGTGGCGAGCAGTTTCGCAACTTATTTCATGAGGCCCCCAAGCAGGGACGGCAGAATTTTGGACTCAAGCCCCTGGAGCGCGGCGTCCTTGCCGGCGTTCAGGGTCGACTGCAGCGCCTCTTTCCCAAAGTCCTTGAACGCCTGGGAAATTTGCTCCGAGTACTGCTGCTTCACGGCGGGCGTGATCCCCTGCGCCAGACTCTGACCCCTCCCTTGCTGCTGCCCATACTGGGGCTGCTGCTGCTGAAACTGCGGCTGCTGCTGTTGCTGGTACTGGGGCTGCTGCTGCTGGTACTGCGGCTGCTGGTACTGGGGCTGCTGCTGTTGCTGGTACTGGGGCTGCTGCTGTTGCTGGTACTGGGGCTGGAATTGCTGTTGCTGGTACTCGGGCTGTTGTTGTTGCTGGTACTGGGGCTGGAATTGCTGCTGCTGGCCCTGGAATTGAGGTTGAGATGAAGCCTGGGGCTGGGGTTGTTCGAGGTGCTGAAGGGCGTTGCCGGCGAAGTTGAGGGCGTCCTGGAGGGAGAACTGATCGGGTCCGGCGGAGTGCACGGCCGCCACGTCGCCGTGGTCTGCGGCGATCGCCGCCAGGGTCTGATGCCCGGTGACCTGGGCGAGGTGCTTCTCGGCCAGCCACTCGTTGATCACGCCGGCCTGGGCGGCAGGGTTCTGGGCCTGGGAGAGCATGGCGTGGGCGACGTTGGAGATAAAGGCGCACTGCGCCATCGGGCTCAGGGAGGCCCAGACGGGGGGCGTGACCTTGTCCGCGAGCCCCGCCCGGCCGAGGAACTTCTCGACGGCCGCGTCCGCCGAGATGCGGTCGTGCTGCTTGGTCTGCTCGATGTAGTTCGACAGGTGGCCCGCCAGCAGGTCCGCATTCTGCTGCCACCCGCCGCCTGGAATGTAGAGCGTCGGGTCGGTGGTGACGGCCGCCAACACAGGCATCGAGTGGACGCAGGTGCCGGCGGCATCCCCGTCGCCCATCTTCCCCGCCAGGTGGCTGAATGAGCGCGTGTAGCCCCCCAGACAGCCCCCAGCCCTGAACTCCATATTCCTGTTGCTCATCTTCGTCTGATACGTGGCTTGCAAGTTGTGTTGGAAAGAGGCCCGGAATTGAGTGTTACCACGTTGGCCCAGAGAAAAAGCCCCACTTTGCCATCAACCACCTCCCCATCAACCGCTGATCAACGCTCACCACAGACGGATGATGATCATAATGGGGATCAGTCCAGACACCGCCTGCAACAGGCAGATATGTTGGGCAGATGTGTTGCCCAATCAGCGGAAGAGATCACGATATTCCACCTGATCATCCTATCAGTGGTCACTGGTGTCTGGATGTACATCATAGGCGTCAACAACATGGCCATGATGATCATCCGAACGAAGATGAGATTGCCGCGATTGCGATGTCGATCTGTTTGATCATTGTCGTGATAGAGACTATCAAGATATTCGCCACCAAAAAATCATGGATATTGTGAACATTGGTGGCGCCACCTAACTTTTCAACTTTTCAGCAGTTGCACAAGTCCACGAACGATTTTCACCATCACCAATATCTTCATTTCATGGGGAAGGTCGTGACAGGATAAATCATTGTGCCGACCCCTATGTACTTAAGATACGCGTCGCGTCGACCGCGGAAGCCTGGTGTGAAGTGGGTGGTGAGGCGCGACGAGGCGTCTTCTTCAGGCTTTCCTCGGTCCCCTTCGATGCCGAACTCCAACTTCGCCCTATCTCTCATCCTGTCACGAGCGTTGATGATGTAGAAGTCATAACGCCACTCAGAGAGCAGTTGAGCGTCTAATTGCTTGTAGAGGTCCTCGGCGTAGCGATCGGCGAGAACCTGGGCGTTGTAGACGGTGGCGGGTAAGGTCTGGAGGTGGTCGGCCTGCTCGCCGAGGAACCTCACGACGCCGTCGACCAGGCTGGCGTCGGCGACGAAGTCACGCCGCCCGTTGGTGCGCTCGAGCATCTTCTGATTCAAACTATCGGTGATGCGAGGTATCTCGAGAATCACTCTATCCCAAAGCGGAGTGGCGTTCCGGGGCCTGACGTGATGGTAGTACTGCACGAGCAGTTCTGGGGACAGCGCCTGGCCTGTCTGGTCGACTCCAGCCTGCGGCCCGGATAGCGGGGCTGGTGGTGCCACCGAGGTGATCACTTGCGGGGTCAGAATCCCCCGCTTCTGCGCGGGGATGGATGGCTCGGACGTCATCCCAGAGTTTTGCGGCGGCCCAAGGGCATAGCCAGGAATAGGGACGAAGCCCGCCGTCTGATGCCAGCCCCCTGCCGGCCCCTCAATCTCGTAGGTGTTGAGTTGGTGTGACATGATCAGCGGATTTGGTCTGAAGATGATGTCACGGAACCAGGTTTAATGCCACACCACCGCCTTTCTCTTTTCTCGGGCCCTCAGTATCCCAAGAACCCAGCCACACACTCCCCACACATCTTCCTCTGCCTTTTTTTATTTCCAGGGAAGCTTCTGTCAAGAATTGTGAAATCACATCTACCATTCAAATCCTCACCCACATCCACCAAATCACCAACACCCCCTCACCACAGATCAAGTTCGGCGCGGAAGACAGGATACCAACGATCATGGATCACCCCACGCATACATCACCTCCAACGTACTCAACATTCTCTCATTCGGCATCATCCGGCGGTCCCTCACCCAGCAGCAATCCACTATCAGCATCAGGATCACAGCGTCAAGATACAACGCCCCTGATCCACACGGCACAGGCAGGCGGTCCGCTGATCACGCCCAACATTCAGCAACACTTCGATCATCTTGATCAGCCCATCACTGATGAGAACAATGTTATCATCAACGACGATGATCAGCAGCAGGTGATGAGTGATGATGGTGATGAAGGCTGGGAAGACGTTGATGACAGCGGCGATCTCCAGATCATGCCAGCCGCATCCATCCCATCAGGCACATCAACCCCACCAAGTCCCTCGAGTACCCCAATCACGGCAGTTCCATCATCTGGGGCTTCCAAGCCTATTGCAAAGCAAGGGAACGCGGCGGCCGGACCCGCGGCCAAGACCCTACCCCAAGCAGCCAAGAAGAGAGCCCGCAAGATCGTCGATAGCGACGAGGAGGAAGACGATGATGAGGACGACGATGACGCTGGATCATTCATCGCCGATGACGACAGTGAGTCTCAGGAGGATGATGACTACGTCGACAGCAGCAGCGAGGCGGAGGAAACCGATGAGGACGATGACGAAGATGACGAGTCCGACGTTGATGAGGCTGATCAAGTATCAGCCCCCTCTGGCGATACTACTGACCTTGAGCTTCTGGAATCTGGCGCTGAGCATCATGAGGGGGGCGCAGAGCGACTTATCGCAAAGGATCAGCAGACTCAGGTCCCTGCGAAGGGGGTGAGCAAGAGGAAGCGAAGCCTGGAGGACATTGGCGGGCCGGCGCAGGTCCCGCCAGAGGAGCTTGAGGAGTGCATAGCCAAGCGGCGCCCCCGCAGGGAGGTCAAGCCGGTGGAGCGGTTCACGGTCTTCTCCTACCTCACCGACGAGAAAGCCAGCATGGTCAAGTGCTACGCCGGCGTGATGCAGGACTACCTCCGCGGCATCGAGGACCTCGACAGCGACGACGATGACAGTGACTCCCACCATCACGATGCTGATGAAGATCACCAGCCCGCCGATGATCAAAGTCCGCAGATGGAGGACCCAAAGCGCGATCTGCAGATGGACGCTAAGGTCAAGATAGGCAAGCCAGCGAGGAAGATCAAGAAGACGGCGATCACCGCCGATTAGCAATTGTCATCGTCCTTGTAAAAAAGAATCAGAGATATTGACCTCATTTCATCTGTATCTGGTTTGATCGTCTGATACACTGGGTGATCTTGTGATCGTGCCGCTACATCCTCGATCGCCTTGTTTTACGTTGTTTTACGTGGTGTTGCGGACAATGAACCAGGTATCAGGTGTCGATATCAGTCGTATCAAGGATGCGACAATGAAGGATAGCGAACGTCGCAAAGGAATCGAGGCGGGTGCGAAGGGTGGTGAGGCTGAGCGGCCCCATCAGCGGGTGCCACTGGGCGTCGGCGACTGCTTTGGGCTGGGGGGTGCCAATTCGTCGCCGGTCGCCTCCGCCAGGACCCTCTGCAAGGGTGAGCGAGTGGCGGCCGTGTTTCCCATGGACTGGACCCGCCAGCCGTTTCTCTGGCCCATCGCGGACAAACTCCTCAGGCTCCTGAGGGACCCGCAGCGGCAGCCGCTCATCAGCAGTGCCATGGTCCCTGCGCTGCCTGTGCGGCTCTTCTGGGCCACCAGGGCCACGCTCAAGAACCCGCACTCCAGGCAGGGACTCGGAGAGGTGATCGCCATCAAGTTGTTCGGCAACCTTGACTCCGGTGACCTCATAGACCTGATCGACACCCTCGAGCCCAAACCCATGGGCTTCCTGACCTTCATGGGCCGATCACCGTCTTCGTTGTCGTCGTCTTCAACACCCTCATCACCTCTCTCTGACATATCATCCTCATCCCCCCGATCCTCGTCATCCTCGTCGTCTTCATCATCCTCGTCGTTGTCGTCCTCTGCTAGGCGTATATCGTGCAGGGTGTTATCGTTCCCTGAACATCGCGACGATCATGACAATGTCGGGCTGGATCACGCTGATCATGATGCGATGGGGCGTGATATGGGTGATGGTGGAGAGGGGATGTTCAATCTCGATATCGCCCGCCTTGAGCGGCTGCTGGATGCCAATCGCGAAATCGATGCTGCGGCGATAGATTGGGATGCTTTTTCATCCAGTGACGAGGAGGAGATTGCAGACGGTGACGAAGTGCAGGGAGATGATGCCGAGCATCTGCCAGAGTTCGAATCCGTCCCACTTGACTGTTGAACCACGGCGGCCGCGGGCGCGACGCAACTCATGCCGGTGGGGCGTTGTTTGGGGCGTTGTTTGAGACATGCTTTTTTGGGCGCGCGTGGTTCAAACATCCGACCTTTTCAGCCCCTTTCGCCGTTTCTACTTATCCCCTGCACCCCGCAACACTTCCCACACACCATGTCTCGCGTCATGCCCTTCCAGAACCAGCGTCTCCGCCAGCAGTACGCTGCCGGCCCTGGTGCCAACTTGCCACTCATTGGTGCCACGATCGGTGCCTACCAGCCCGGGGACAGGTCGACCTACATTGACGAGCCCTTCATCGGCAACCCGGTGCAGTACTCTGACGGCGCCATCCGCCAATGCGCCGGTAAGTCTTTTGGCCATCTTTTGTTTATGGTTTGGAGGACTCTAACCTCCTCTTCTCTCGGTGACGTAATCAGGAAACCCGAATTATACAAACTCGAGTGCCGGCTCCGCGGTTTCTGCCTCCACCCCTCTCGGCGCACTGGCCTGTGCCGCCCCTCCCCAGGCAAGTGTTTTTCCACTCTTCCTACAGTTAGATGTTCTCGATTAACCGATATCTTCTTGTAGTTGGCTCCTGTTAACTTTGGTGGCCAAGGTGCTGCCTCTTGCACCCTTTCCCAGGGTCCCAGCGGTGCCTACAGCCTTCGTTGCACCTCCATCTACTGAGATCTCGGATGTTGATGAAATGTGTTTATTCTTCTGCTTTCCTTCCTTCCGATACGAAAAGAATAATGGAAATCAGTGAGCCTAAACATCGTTCGAATGTGCGTGGATGTAAGTCCATGCTGTGTTTGCTCCCTCATCCTTGCTCTGTCTGTGGAGTCCCAAAGCTCGTCGCTGAGTACGACGAAGGAAAAAGTAAATCCCATCGTCTCGTAACTTGTCGTGCCTGTATCAATCGTGGCAGCCCTCCCATTCCCGAACATCCGAACCTCGAAGCCGGCGTGGGTGAGGTACTCATTCCTTTGACAGGCACAAAAGGTTTGGGTTCCGTCATGCTTGTCGAAGAGGAGGATCGAGACTTCGCCCTGCAGATGAAAAATCACGTCGACGGGAACGGCTATGCCAGGCGCTCGGCCGACGGAAAGCCTGTATTTTTCCATCGTCTGATTCTGGAGAGAAAGCTCGGGCGCGCACTGGAGGCCACGGAGGAGGTCGATCACATCGCACCTGAGCGCATCCTTGATAACCGTCGCTCCAATCTTCGCCTCGCCGACAAGCACCAGAGCAAGCGCAACCGTCGCAAGCAAGCACGTCAGACGCTCTCCCAGTACATCGGGCCTACAAAGGAGAGAGACTGCAAGCGCTGGCGAGCCAAGACGTCAATTCCAGGGCAAAGGGTGGAGCTTGGTATGTTCGAGACAGAACTGGCGGCCGCACATGCGTACAATTTTGCTGCGCTTGGAATCGATGCCGAGTTCTTTCAGATCAACAAGAATCTCCCGCCGCTCCCAGCCGACCAACTCGCTATCTTGAAGGGCAACGCAGTTGCCGCTGTTGAGAGGGCGCGCGTTCTGGCTGCCAATAAGAAACAAAAGTAGCGACTGTGATTTCCGAAAAGGATGTTCACTGTAATTGATTTTCTGTGGCAGTTATAGTCATCAATTCAAACGGCTTTTGCGTCTCAGATACTTGTTGGAGAAAGTTCTTCCTTCCCTTCCTCCATTCCTTTTTGCAAAATGCTCCATATGTCCCAGAAAATGTCCGCGTTGTCTGTTAACACGCCCCCCGCGACGCCACCCATTGCCATGGTGCCGCGGCGCTCGAATTTTGCTGCGGACGACTGGGCTGGCTATTTCGCGGCGCGTGATAACTACCTCTCCCGGGAAATCTATCCCTCCCTGGCAGGCGAGGAGCTCCGGGAGCCGCTGCTGCGGGAGACGGACCGGGTGATGTTCGTGCCGCCGGAGCCCGAGTACGCGGAGCTCTACCAGATGGGGGTGAAGCTCGAGGACTCGAACTGGAACGTGGCGGAGGTGGACTTCAGCCATGACCTCACTGACATGGCCAAGCTCTCGAAGCCGGAGCTCCACTTCCACCTGCATGTGAACGGCTTCTTCATTGTCGGGGACAAGGTGGTGAACGCCAACCTCGGGGAGCAGATCCTGAAGCGCCTGAAGGTGCCGGAGGCGGTCTACTTTGGGGAGGTGCAGGTCGGCCAGGAGGCGGTGCACAAGCACGGCTACCAGAAGGGCCTCGGAGCCTCGCTCAAGAACGTGGAGGAGATCAAGAAGATCGCCTCTGAGTTGCTCAAGAACCCGATTCTGCAGCGCAAGGCCCAGTGGCTGGGGAACCTGGCCACAGATGACACGCCGTTCGCGGTCGTGATCCTGGCGGCGGCCACCACCGAGCTCGTCTTCTTCTCCGGGGCCTTCCGCTACGTCTTCTACCTGAAGAAGAAGCACCTGTTCCCGGGCTTCTGCGGGCTGAACGACGCCATCATGCGTGACGAGGGGGCGCACGCCCGCTTTGACGTCGCCATCTACCTCCTGCTGCAGATGAAGCTCCCCATTGAGGTCGTCCACATGCTGATCGGTGAGGCCGTGGACATCGAGTGTGACTTCTTCAGGGAGTGCTTTGCGCACGGCGAGGCGCCCGGGCTGACGTTTGAGGCGATGACCGACTACATCCGCTACGTGGCCGACTCGCTCTGCCGCATGCTCCAGGTGCCGGCGATTTACAACGTGGTGCTCTCCGACGAGAGCATGAAGGAGCTTGGCCTCCACCAGGTGGTCGACTTCTTCGGGCACCGCGTCATGGAGTACACCGGCTTCTCTGTCGGCGAAGGTCTGTCCGCCTCTGACCGCGCCCGCCTCGGCGAGGAGCTCCTCGAGTGATTCCTTGTTTTCTGTTTCACACCCTTTTGGCTGTTGTTTCCTGATGAAGAGGCTGCCTGTTTCCCCCTGTACATTTCGCGTTGTACAAAGTTCACGCGGTTGATATCTGCTGCGCGCGGAATGGGGGGGGGAAGAGCGGGTTGATGGGACGCAGGCCCGACACCATTCCTCACGTGTTCAAATAAGTCGGGTATCCCTTGCGAAAAAAAGTGAATTACTTAATATCGTCACTCCACCACGCGCTCCTTCTTCTTCCCAAAAACGTAAATGTCTGCTGATGGCGAGATTGACCTGGTGGCCCCTCTTCACGACACCCGAGGCCTTCCGTCAGGTGGAGACCCCCAGCCGCTGGAGCCACTGGAGTGCCCGGAGCAATCGGCGCAGTCGGGGCAACTCGAGCAGTCCGTGTCTTTTTTCGAGCGATGCGGAAGTTTGTTGGAGCAACGCGGTCGGCTGGAGCCAGAGCATCAGACCGCGAGGGTCATCGGGCAAGTTGTCGAGCAGGTGACAGAGCAGGTGACAGAGCAGGTGATGGAGCAGACGACTGATCGATCCACCTCATCTGCTTCGCTGTCGGTGAGGCGCGTCAGCACGGAGGACGGTGAGGTCACGTACGACGGCCTGCTGGAAATTCTCCTTGGGTTCCGCCCGCGGATGGCGGAGATGCTGCAGCGCGAAACTGACCTTGCCGTTGTGGACTTTGAGACGCTGGTCACGGCAGTGCTGCAGAACTGTCCGGTGTCGCTGTCGGTGAAAGATCTCGAGGAGATCGTGGTGGGCGAGGCGCTGAGCCGCGGTCTCACTCGGCCGGACTTCATGGCGCTGGCGACCTGCTACCACGTCACCTACTTTCACGCGCTGGCCCTGAAGCCGTTTGCGAGGGCGATGCGTGAGGCGGACGCGGTGCTTGGCCAAGGCAAGCCACACCTGATGCCGGGGCTCCTCGAGTTTATCGACCGCAATGCCGGGGCCCTGGAGGCGCTGCTCGACCATGGGGCGGACTACCGGCTGTCGACCTCTGCCCACCACACCGCCGAGAAGGCGTACCTGCTGGGCAAGCGCAACAGCCACCGGCGGGTTGTGAGGCCGCTGGAGACCTATCAGCAGATGCTCCTCAGGGTCTCGTGCTACCTCTACTTCTCCTGGCACCCGAGCGTCTACTACGACCAGAACGGCCACTGCAGATACACCGAGGAGTTCCTGGAGCGGCTTGAGCTCAGGCTGCCGGGGACCCGCGAGAGGTTGAGGGTATCGTCGGGCCACCTGCCTGCGGCCATCTGGGCGCACTCGCCGCTGCCGGCGGACGTCGTGGAGGTCCTCAAGGCCCACGAGGCGGGGCAACTCGCGGAGCGCGCCGCCATTGATCTGAACGTCGAGACCGAGCCGAAGATGCTGCCCCTCTCTGACCTCTGCCTGACCGACGAAGAGCTCCTGGAGCTTGACATGATGAGGCTGTCGCAGATCGAGGAGTCATACCGGCTGATGTCCGCGCAGCACTTCATTCACGCCACCCCGACGCTGGTGTCGGCTGGCTTGATGAAGCCAGGTTTGGTGTCCTGCTTCATCGTCGACATGGCGGACGATTCCGTGGAGGGGATCTACCAGACGCTGAAGGAGACCGCCCTCATCCAGAAGGCCGGGGGCGGGGTGGCAGTGCGAGACAAGATCAGGCACCAGGGCGCGCGAATCGCGTCTTCGAACGCCTCGGCCTCCGGGCCCGTGCCGTTTTTGAAGGACTTCCAGAGCATCGGGCACGTTGATCAGGGCGGCACCCGGCCCTCCAGCCAGGCTCACTACTGCACGCCTTTTCACCCGAACATCCTGGAGTACCTGGCGGTGAAACTGAAGGGCACCACAGAGTCGATGCGCGCCGAGAAGCTCAACATAGGGGTGATGTTCCCGGACTACTTCATGCGCGCCGTCAAGGACGACACTGACATCCCGCTGCTCTACCCTGAGGAGCTCTTCCACGCCGCGGAAAAGCTCTTTGGCCCCGAACTTGACGCCTACATTAATGACCTGGTGCGAAGGAGGAAGTACGTGAGGCTGATCAAGGCGTCGGAGATCTGGAACGCCTGCTGCAAGTGCTGGCACGAGACCGGGGAGCCTTACGCCCTCTTCAGCGACACCATCAACGCCCTGAACGTCCAGGTTCACCGCGGAATGATCCTTTGTGGCAACCTCTGCATCGAGGTCCTCCTCGTGATCACGCCCGAGGAAACCGGTGTCTGCGTGCTCGCCTCGAAGAAGGTGTCAAGCTTTTACGACGCAGGCTCGCAGACCTTTGACTGGGCGCTCCTCGACAAGACGGTGAGGCGCATGTCCCTCAACCTGAACAGGGTGCTGGACCTGTCGTACTACCCGACCGTTCCGGCCAAGCGCGGTGCCTTCAGGCATCGTCCCATCGGGCTCGGCAACCAGGACCTGGCGGGACTCTTCATGGTGGCCAATCTGCCCTACGCCTCTGAGGAGGCCATGCTGCTCGCCCGTGACATCGCCGAGCATACCGCATTCGTGGCCAAGACGACCAGCGCCGACCTCGCCGAGGCCTCCGAGCCGTATTCTTCCTTCCCTGGCTCCCCGGCCTCAAGGGGCAGGCTCCCGTTCCACATGCTCGACGAGCGCTACCCGGGCAAATTTCCCCCACCCACAGATCCAAACTACAGGCATTCCGCGCTCCACGCCGGGGTCAAGGCGCTGCAGTATGATGTCCTGCTGCCTCGCATCATGACCGTGGGGCTGAGGACCAGCACGGACGAGACGGACATGCCAACGGTGTCAACCTCGCTGCTGCTGAACAGCACCGAGTCATTTGAGCCCCTGCACTCCAACTGCTACCTGCGCAGGGTCTACAACCAGTTTGCCTACCTGAACATGCACCTCGTCAACGCCCTCAAGAGGCTGGGGGTCTGCTCCAGGAAGGTGATGAACAACATTCTCGCCAACATGGGCTCGGTGCAGCAACTCGACTTCCCCGAGGACGTGGTGTCGGCCGCCGCCCTGAGGCACCTCAAGGAGGTTTTTCTGGTGAAGATCGACGAGGGCTACTCGAACAAGCCCTACATCGACATGATCTCGGAGACCAACCGCTTCAGGGACGGTGGGTCCAGCAACAACATGTTCCTGCGGCGCCCGGACCTCCGCAAGATTTCCTTCCTCTACTTCTACTGCTGGCTCCGGGGCCTCAAGGGCCTCTACTACCTCAGGGGGCTGCCGGTCCTCAAGCCACTGAGCTACACCAGCGACGACACCCGCAATGATGGGGAGCCAGGGCCGGTGGTCGAGGACTTTGGGGAGGACGCCGGGGCCCGCCAGAAGTTGCTCGAGGCGCTCGAGCAGAATCTCAAGACCAATCTCAAGGCGTCTGGCGTCATGGATGACGAAAAGGGCGCTGGATCTTCGGCAGATACCGGCTGCAAGGACGCCTGCTCAGCCTGATACTCCCAAACCCTATTCCAACTCCCGCTCAACACTGAATGACATAGATGTGGGTGGATGATGAGCGGATGTGTTGAAGAGAGATCGGGGTGCCAAATGGGTGATGTTAAAAAGCAGTATATTCGATCAATGATTTTGATGAATCTTTATACTATCTGCTCAGGACGAACATCTTGATCGCACTGATCAGCGTTGTGACACAGATTCTGCGGCTGTGGACGGGTCGTTGTTCACCGCGATCACAGTGCCGGATTTTGCTGGGGATCTGTGGCGTCTGGGTCACGGTGGCGTTTCACCTCGAGGGCGACGGCCTGGAGGAAGAAGCGTTCCCAGAGGCGATCGCTCCATGGCTGGTCTCCCAACTTCACGTACGTGTCGCATTTGTCGCACTTGCCGCCGGTCGATGCAATCCAGTCGGAATAAGAGTCGCCATTGTCCAGCAGTATCTCCGAGGCAGTCTCCATCGCCCACGTCATGTTCAGGTCGACCCGCGGCGGAGCGTCATCGCTCATGATCGCAACATCAGCAATATCTGCAACATCATCAGCAGACTTAGTATTTGGCTGTGCGATGGTGATGGGGTCCTCAATGAGGGGGAACCCGGCGAGCCGCATCTCCCTCGCAAAGACAGCCCTCATCTCGGGATCGAGGTCAGTCAGGAGGGAGATGGGCGAGATGGCGTCGCTGTTGATGAAGGCCACCCCAATGGGGTTGATGAAGCAGGACGGGCAGAGTCTCCTGGCCACCCTGTCAGGATCGGCTTCCGCTGTCAGGGCCTCCAAGAACCTGGCCTGCGCCGGCAGGACCACATCACACAGGTGCTGGTAGGCGCTGATATCATCCACCTTTATCATGGTGACAGTCGCCGACGGATGCTCCACATCAAGATCCTTGGGGTCGTAGTTCAGTGACACCAGGTTGACGAAGATGCAGATGTCATCGAACGGCATCACCGGCGGCTTGTCATCATGATGATGATCAAGGGGATAATGGTGATCATGTGAAGTGGTGATCCCTGCGCCCGTCCAGCAGGCAGGCCACCGTAGAGGATGATGCCTCAGCAGAGATGATGCGCTGAGCCCCCAGATGGAGGGGAGCGGATGCGAGAGTGGACGTCGGGCGGATAGACCCAAGATACTCTTGTTGGTGATGCCAAGGAGCAGGCGGCTGAGGTGATGGAGGCAGATGAAGGGGGGCCTATGGACCTCGGTCAGCAGCCCGAGGCTGATCACCTCCTCTTCCTGATTCAGCCATCCCAGCATTGCCTGAAAACTGTGGCCCAGCACAGAGCGTCGCGTCTCGCCAGAGCAAATGCCGGCCTTGTTCATGGTTGGCAGGGGAAGATCAATCGCCGGAACTCGCAACTTTTCTGGTTGCTCCACCCGGGGTGATAATTCCACCTCTCATCTTCCCTCATCTTCTCTCATCTGCCCTCATCTTCCCTTTCTCCGGTCCCTCATCCACTTCGCCTTCCAGTGTTTTGATATTCCCTCCGGGCAACAAAGCGGGACAGAGGATCACGACATCAGGGGAATCAAGTGACAGGAGAATCAGATACTGTGGTTGGAAGATGGATCACGTCCGCGTGCTGAGAAGGGAGCCGAGCTACCAGTCACAGGCTGCCTTCCTGCGGCAGCCGCAGGAACCGGTATCGGCTCCCGCCCCGTCCTCCACATCATTTTCATCCCAGCGTTCCCTGACAGCGATGGCGCAGATGACACAGATGACAGCGACGACACAGGTGACGCAGATGATACAGGCGCCTCCGCTGCCGCCTCCGCCTCCGATGCCGCCGTACCTGGCTGAGCGGATGTCTGGGGTGATACCGCACGCTGGGAGGGGGCGGGGGAGGCCGCTGGAGAGGGCGGTGATGCTGCTGGACAACCGCAGCGAGACGTGGGCGGCGCTTGAAATGATCCTGGGCACCCTTAATCTCCTGCCGCTCCTGGTGCGGCTCCCGCGGCTCCCTCACCCGACGTGCGCGGAACTTGACGCCGACCACCTCGTCTCGCAGGTGACCTTGTTTGGGAAGTCCCTCGAGGTGGCCGAGGTCGCCGCCGAATACCCCCCTGCCGCCTCGGAGACAGACGTCATCTGGCACCTCCTGCAGGTCGCGCGGTCGATTGACTGCGACACGGTGGTGGTGACCTGGCGCGCGACCGCCGAGGCGCTGGCGGGGGCGAGGGCCCATGGGTTTCAGAAATTCCCCGTTATCCGGGTGCTCCGGGGCACTCACGAGCAGTTGCTGGCCGGCCTCAGGCCTCGGGCCGCTCTCTACTCATCTGAGTGTGTGCTTCAGCGGCTCCGCTTCTGTACGGTGACGGGGTGCCAGGGCAGAGGTGCTTGTGGGACCTGCGACCGGCTCATCACTCTCGTCCTGGGCGGCGATTACGCGACATCCATGAAGCGACTCATGGCGCGGAGGCGTGCCCTGAGGACGCGGCCGTACCTGCAGCCTCGCGATCCCGCCAGAGAGGTGATCAAGATTCGCTGGGGCGAACAGGTGGCGCAACACTGACCCCGTCACTTGCCATTCTTTGTGGTCTGAGAAAGGGAAAAGTTGGACATTCTGAGTGTGATTTCGAATTGTGGGGTTGTTTAGGCGGAGGCCGCGTGCGTTGAGATCACCCGAAAAGGGCAAGGCGGTCATGGTTCCAGAGGGGGTGGTGAGTCCTCTCCCCTGGGCCGGTGATGAAGGGTGCCGCTTCCCGGCCCTTCGAGGCTGGAGTCAATGCTGCGCCTTCGGCGGAAGACCCTCCCTTTGACGTTGGTGGTGCCCAGGGGCGCTGTGGGCTCGCCGAGCAGGCACCTGGTCTGCGGGTGCTCGATGCGCAGGCGCTCGAGGGCCTTGTTCGCGCGCCCCTGAAGCTTGAAGGGCGTCTTGTCGACCTCCAGCAGCAGGACCTTGAGAATTTGCATCGCCCTGTGCGTCTTGCACTGGCGCGAACACCAGAGGTCGAGGGTGTCAAGGGGCCTGAAGGACTCCGTCAGCCAGCAGTAGAATCCCACCCCCGCGGCGAACTCCGCGCACGTCTGGCCCAGGAACCAGCCGCAGGCGAGGCCCCAGCCGTAGACACACGCGAGGAGGGCCAAGATGGACGGCCGCCTGGCCGCCTGTGCCGGGGTTTCCGAGAGCCAGAGCCAGACCAGGGCCGCGTGGAGCGGTACGACGGTCCTCAGCGGCATGCCGGCGGCAAAATCGGCGCGCATGAGCATGCAGATCATCATCATCACCCAGAACAGGAGGTGTCCGCTGGCACCCACCATATCCCGCCTGGTCGCCATGTTCTCGAAGCACCACACCATGTTTCAATATCTCAATATCTCAATATCTCAATATCTCAAATTTTCCTGGGCCAAGGGAAACAACGGGGGGTGTGGTGGGCAGATTGATCTCTGGGACCCCGGATTTATATTTCCGCTCTTTGTCAGAGCACAATATGAGAACAAGACAGAAAGCAGGGCCCTGATGACTCGCGGCGGCTGGAATCAGGCGTCGGAGTCTTCTGAGACCTTGGCGGCGAAGATGCAGTCCATGTTGGCGCCCTGGGCCCTCATGTCAACGCCGACGACGAGCGGGTGGATGCGGTCGAACTTGAGGCGCAGGACGTGGGCGGAGAGGGCGCAGACGAGGGCGTAGATGTTCTTCAGGACATAGGTGCGCTCCTTCATGACGACCTTGTAGTGGGAGAGTTCGTACTTGCGGATCTGGTCGACCATGATGAGCATGTTCTCGTCGCCCGCCGCCTCCTCATCCCCCGGGTCGGCGTCACCGCTGTAGACGGAGAAGAGGGGGAAACTGGCCTCGAAGAAGTTTCCCTTGATGCCGATCTCCACGATCAGCATTCTCTCGGGGGTCAGGGTCGCGTAGGCCGGCGCCCTCGGGGCGCGCTGGCTCATGTCCCTGACCACAACCGACATCAACTCGACGTGATTGTCACTCCCGTGCTTCAGGATCGCCTTGAAGAACTCGCGCCTGATGTTGAAGGTGAAGAGCGGGTTGAGGTCGCAGTGCGCCGTCTCGTCGGGGTCCACCATCGTGTCGATGGTCATGGGGATGCTGCGGTTCTCGCCACCCGTGTGCGCGTCAAAGCGCACCTTGTCGGGCTTGTCACCCGGCGACAGCGCCACAATGTCCACGTAGCACTCCTTGATCACGGAGTAGATGACCTTGAGCCAGGACGGGATCACACTCGCTTCGATCTTGAAGAGGGAGGTATGGCCCCGGGTCCCGAGGGCGCCCCACTTCACCACACAGGGGATCTCCGCGAGCAGGCACGCGCTGGTGCCCGCCCCGGCGGGGCACTGGCAGATACTCAGGCCGGTAGAGGACACGGTGATGGACACGGTGTTGGCCGCCGCGATCGACTTGGACAGCACCACCGCCAGCACATCCTCCAGGCACTGCAACTGGCCGGGGGACAGCGTGGCGCACCAGTTGTATGCTCCCGGTCTCACGGGGATCTCCTGCAGCGCCGTCGCTGTCGCCTGGGCCGCCGCGCTGCCCCGTCCAGATGAACCAGCCTGGTGGGTCACCGCAGACGATGACGACGAGGCGACTGTCCTGGCACGGGTGGAGCTTGAGGAAGAAGAAGAGGACGTGTTGGAAGACGCAGAGCCCCTCTGACTCACGGCGCGCCCGGTACCCTGCTCAGGGGCCCCGAAGTCGTACACCTTGCGCACCACGCCCCCATCCCCGCCTGCACCAATCGGAGAGGAGGGCAGACGATCACCGTCGCTGACGATGGAGTGATCCGACATATTGTCAGGCAGTTCAGGGAGTTCAGGCATGTCAGACATTTCAGGCACGGTTACCATCCCCGGCGGGAAGAGCGACTCGCTAAGACGGGTGGCATCCATCAGCGAGTCCCTGCGGGCGTTAATATCAGCGGCAGCGTTAGCATCACCGTCAGCATCAGCATCCTCACTCCCATCAGTCGTAACAGTAGCAGGAGCCACCTCCCTCTGCTTGCCCTTGGACCTGGCTGATGTAGCGTTGGCGGTGACAGGAACCTGATGTGCATCAGCGGTGGGGGGGGCGGTAGAGGCGGAGGCAGAGGCAGCCTTGGACTTGAGCCTCTTCCGGGGTGGGGCTGGTGAGCCGAGATCCCCCTCGAGCTCATCATCATCCTGCCCTAGGGAGATAGCCGGTGGAGCCCCCTCCTGGGGAAGATCGCCGGTTTCGCCGTCCTGGGCTCCCTCCTCGGTGTCATCAATGAACTCGCTGTCACTGAACGTCGGCATCCCGCCGTCGCCGTCGCCGTCCTCGTCGCTGCCTCCCTCTGCATCTGCACCCTCTTCCTCCGCGAGGGCGTCGATTAAGGTCAGCGTCTTGGCCTTGGCTGGGGTCTTCTTCACGCGGCCGGCAGGGCCAGCGGTCTTGGGCCGCCCTGAGGCCGCGGCAGTGGTGTCAGAGCGGGGACGCTTCGACCCCGCCTTCCTCCCCGTCCCCGGGGTTTTCGCCTTTACTGCGCCGGTCGTGTCAGACATCTTGCGTTAATCAGCGAGAGGGCTGCAACACACTGAGGAAGGGCGAGGTGCAGGACAACACTGAAGTTTGGTGATTGATAGTACCTTCGGAAGGAAGCACCGCGGATTCTTGGAGCATTAATACTTTTCGTAAGTTGGATGGCATGATCATAATTTGGCGCCAGGGATACGATCACCACCTGCAGGCTGTCATCATGGTGATCACAGTTTTTCTCGTCCTCGGCGCCAGTGATGCATAACTATTGTGTTTATCCCGTTGATCTTCGTGGAGGTGATCACCTCCCGCCGGTTACGATGCGGCTGACGTATCACTTCGGGGGTTCATCAGTCGCCACATGGCGTCACCGTCCCTTTCAGTCATGACTTGATTGGATACAGGCCTTCCTTCAATTGTCTTCGACTCTCCATCCCTTCTTCCTTCCCTCCTTTTCTCCAACCCCCTCTCGCGGCCACTGACTCTTGGTTTTGACCGCGACTTCTCCGCCTTTGTGATCCGTTGTCTTTTTCGCTCCCTGCTTCTCTGCAATCGTTGTGAAGCATTTCACCTGGTGTCTCATTGTGAAGAGAAGGTGGTCTCTGGCTGATGGACGGGGAGCACAGTGTGCAGGAGATCCTGCAGAGGTGTACTGAGCTCATGGCGGCGGCGCAGAATCCTGCCGGGGTCATGTTGACGGTTGACCAGTGGTGTGAGCCGCTCGACTGGCTCTACAGCCGGCTGAATCCTTACCCGCGGCCAGAGTCCATTGAGTCGGTGGCCGAGGCGCGGCGCTTCTACGGCCTGGAGTTGAACCAGGTGCTCGACTACAAGGCCATCGAGGACCGGCACCGGGAGGCCCAGGCCATCTTCCCTGTGCTGCAGATTCTGTTCGACCGCCTCGGCCTCGGGCTGGAGGGTGAGGGGGGCAGCGAGGAGGACCAGGCGCGCACGCAGAAGATCAACCTGTGCTCGACCCTGGAGAACTCGTACTTCCTCATCCTCCTCTACGCCCAGGTGTCCGACGACATCCTGAACCAGCGGGACTTCTCCAGGATCCCGGACGACTTCAAGGTGCACAACCTGGCGCGGCCCACGAAGGACGACACCTCGCTGCACCACCTGCTGCACCACTTCTACGACCAGGCCCAGAAGCGGGGCCTGCGGCGTCACCGTGGCCACCTCTACTCGCAGGTGTTTGTGCCGGGGACCAACGTCGCGACCGGGGCGTGGCAGTTTGAGATCGAGCTCAAGCACTTCGTCTACGGGTGCCTCAGCCGCTACCAGAACGCTGCGATGTTCAAGCACGCCATGAGCCAGGGCGGCATCATCAACAAGGCCATAGACTACATCGAGTCCGCCTTTGACGACCAGTTGCCAGACGTCAACCCCTGCCGCTTTGTCTACGCCTTCAGGAACGGCCACTACAACATAGAGGAGGAGCGGTTCACCGCCTACGACGCCCCGGACTTCCAGCGGACCTCCGCCTCCAAGTTCTTCGACATGGACTTTGACGACTCGGTCCCCCCGTATCACGAGGGAGAGCCCCGGGGGAGCCTGTGGAGCTTCAGGCGGAGCCAGGAGGCGGTCATCAACGACAAGTTCACCGCCGAGGACCGCGCCCTCTTCGACATGTACTACGACAGGTACGTCCCCGCCGATTTCAATGGCAACATGGAGCTCCCAATGGGGGTGCCCTGCCCGGAGGAGGACTGGCAGGCGCTGCAGGCGCTCTTTTTCAGGTACGGCTTCCGGCCCTCGTACCTGTACCGGGACCCGATGCTCATCCCCACGCCCGACTTCAGCAGCATCCTGCAGACGCAGGACCTCTCGGACAGGGTGCAGGAGTGGATCTTCATCTTCATTGGGCGAATCCTGTACCCGATCAGGATGCACGACGACTGGCAGGTGGCGCTCTTCCTGAAGGGGATCGCCAACACGGGAAAGTCGGCCATCATCGCGACTGTCCAGAACCTCTTCAACAAGGACGACATCGCCGCCCTCTCGTCCAACATCGAGCAGCAGTTCGGGCTCTCGGCCATCTGGGGCAAGCTCGCCTGGTTCTGCGTGGAGATGACCCACTCCTTTCGCCTCCCTCAGGGCGACTTTCAGTCGATGATCACGGGAGAGAGCGTGGTGGTGGCGACCAAGAACCAGACCGCCAAGACGGTGGACTGGAACATCCCCGGGATGATTGTCGGGAACGTGAACCCGCCCTTCATTGACGCCGCCGGCTCGATGACCCGCCGCCTCCCCGTGGTCGAGTTCAACAAGTACGTGACGAACGTCGACGCGGGGCTGAAGAGCCGCATCTTCTCTGGCGAGATGGCCAACATTCTGAGGAAGGCCAACATGATGTACAGGATGGCCGCGAGCAACTACCCGGACGTCTGGGCGGCCCTCCCTCCCTACTTCAAGCAGACCAAGGCGCGCTTTCAGAGCCAGGTGAACCCTGTGATCGACTTTGTGGGGAACGGCGACGTCGTCAAGGTCTCCCAGGGACACTGGATCCTCCTCTCCGAGTTCAAGCTCCTCTTTGCCAAGTACTGCAAGGACATGGGTCGCGCCACGACGCAACTGACCAACGAGCAGATCATCTCCATGTCCAACGTCTTTGGGCTCTCCCACGAGAAGGCCGCGGTCCACAACGTCGGCTCTGCCAGGCTCCCGCAGACGGGCGACTTCCTTATCGGCGTGTGCCGCAAGGACGAGTGGGATCACCAGGTCAGGGAGATGCAACTGTTGAACGGGGAGGCTGATCAGCAGGAGCAAGCCCGCCTCGCGGAGGCCGGCGCCCGCCCCGGAGTGTCCGGTCCTGCACGGCATCCTACTGCCAGCGCCCGGCCGGCGGCACCCGGTTATCTCCAGGCCGGGGCGGCCCGGATTTCGCACTCATTCATCTCCGCGTCCTCCGCCACCGCCAGGCCAACCTCTGCTGCTAACGCCTCCGTTGCCGCTGGCACAGGTGGTGGTGTGATTCCGCAGGTGGTGACCCCACAGGTGGTGACTGGTAATGGTGCTGGTTCTTATGGGGACGATGTGGATCCGCACGCCGCTGCCCGAGCTTTCGCGCGGCTGCAGTGGCAGCATCAGCATCCCGCGCCGATGATGACTGATCAAGGCCGGCATTTTGGTGGAGACGACGACGACGATGATGATGACGGGGATGAGCGACTTGAGAGGCCCGAGAGGCCTGAGAGGCTGTCTTTCGGCGCGCGGCAGCCAAGGCCGGGCGATCACTCGCCCCACAGTGACGAGGCCTACGAGCTCGGTGAGCGATATGCGGATGACGAGCCGGATGATGTGGAGTTTGGTATCGGTGACCTACCACCTACGGGGGGCGAGGACCTCCTGCAGGATCACTTGGCCGCCAGTCTGGCGCAACCCATGACTGTTGACGTGCAGAGCTCGTCATTGCTGCCCGAGCCCGATTCCGATGCAGGTGGGGCTCCCACGACGGGGAAGGTTCCCGGCGGAAAGGTCCTCCGGGTGCCGAAGTTGCGCACGGGAGACACCGGCCAGCCTCCGTCATCACACTGATGCGCTGCCCAGTGAAAAAATAAATGTGAGGGGGCGGCACAGGTCGCCTCATTCGCCCTTATTTTCTGGCTTTTCCCACCAAAACAGCACCCTTGCCGCCACAATCCCCCACACAACCTCTCGCTCTCAGTTTCAACCACCCGTGACTTTCGCAGAAGACACTCTAAAATGGACGCTTACACGCCTGCCTACGCGCCACTCGTGCCTGCCGGTGGCTACCCCCCTCAGAGGGTGATCATCCAGGACGAGCCCCACAGCACCTCGTTCGGAAATGTCTTCAAGATCCTCCTCTACATCCTGCTGGCCCTGGTCCTCCTCGCCCTCCTGATCTGGTTCTTCGCGTGGCTCTGGAGTCTCATCGCCAAGTCCATTCACGGCGCCCAGCACCCAGGCTACGGCAACGGCAACGGCTATGGCAATGGCAATGGCAATGGCAACAGCATCTCCAACTGGTGGCACAACCTCACCCAGGGGTGGATGAACCAGATGAACAACATGAACGGCGGGGCCAACCAGAACGTGCCCCTCCTCCCCCTGCAGCAGCAGGAGCAGCAGCCACAAATGCAGATGCAGATGCAGCCGCCCCTGCTCCAGCAGCAGCAAATGCAAGCCCCGATGAACGGAGGCTCTTTCAGCATCCCCGTCCAATTCCAATGACCCGTTGAAAGTGGCGCCCTTGTTCGCCGTGTGTCACTCCCGCAATAAAAGGGAAAACGTAAACCCCCATCATTTCTCTGTCCCAGTCTCATCTTCATGTCGTTCATTTTTTGGGGAGGGGTTTTTCGGTGACAGCCAAGGCCCGTTGAGATGCGGCGGTTGGGGGTTGGGACTGGGGTGAAGAAGAAGGGGCGACGAGGTCTGCTATGCGCCGCCAGAACTCAAAGTCTTCGACGAAGACAAAACAGCGGCAGCCACCCATGTTGGCTAGGATGTGCGGGATGATGTCGTCGCCGTCGATGTGCATCATCTTGCAGTCCGTGATCAGCCTTGCCGGGATGACCTGCTGGGAGCAGATGAGCTCTGGGACCAGGACGACCGTCGTGGTCTTCCTGGTGTGCGCCGCGTACACCACCCAGTGGCGGAGTCCTTCCCTGGCGTCCGTCTCGTCGCGGAGGCAGGTGACGAAGGCAGCAGATCGGTGCTCGGTCTCCTTGATCGCGTTGCTGATGGCGCTGGACAGCGACGGAACCTGGTGTGACACCTGGAGCGTGAACCATTTCCCCAGGCGCGGCCCTTCCTGCATCAAGCCCTGCGGTGACGTGGACGAGCTCCCCTTGGGGAGGGACTTCCGCCCGGAGAAGATTTTGAACATCACAGGAATTTTCAAGCCTCCACCTTTGGTAACAGGCAGCAAGATTCTTTATTCCCCCACGCCACGCCACCACCACCAATCATCAACCTCACCCTGCATTCTATTAAAGTAGCACCGCCCACGTTCTTTGAACATGTCGTCCTCGAACCCACCACCTGCAGAGGGGGCGTTCCGTCCGGAACAGCAGTCGGAGGTTCGTCAGCCTGCAGATGACCTGTTTGCAGGGCTCCTGGCCAGTGTGAAGGCCCTAGACCTGCGGGCGACACCGCGCGGAGCCAAACCCACAGCCACAGCCACCGGCGCAATCACGGCCACAGGCGCAGTCACAGCAGCCAGAGCAGCCAGTGCGGCGGCGGGAGCGGCGAACGGCGGGCTGGGCGCTTCGCCGACCTCTGGAACTCTGAGGAGGCCGGGTCGCACCGTCCTAGACTGGCTCTTGGATCCTGCGCGCACGGCGCATGAGGAGGTGGCGATCCTGGGTCCCAATGCTGCGGTGTGCGGCCTGGAGCACGGGACCATCCTCAGCAGGGGCCTGAACGGCGAGGTATACCCCGTCACGGCGAAACTGGTGGCGTTTCCCGACGCCGGCCCCTGGATCCTGAAGAAAGCGACCCGGGACGCCGGGCCGTTCCGGCTATCGGAGGAGGAGAACACCGCCACCCACAAGGTGTGCTTTGTCCCGTTCTCCACCTCGTGCCAGATGGTGGCCTCGCGGTACACGGTGCAGCAGATCCTCGAGAGGTTCGCGTGCTCGGTGTCTGCCGACGGCGCGTCCCTGCAGTGCAACGTGCCCGACATCGTGGAGGTGCTCCTCGGGGTCCTGGCGTCGGCGCTTTTTGAGCAGCGGGTTACGCCTCACACCACGCTCCTCGCGCAGGGAGGCGTCTGCCAGGACCGGCACCTGACCCTGCTGCTCGAGCAGATGCAAGTGCCGCCCTCAATCCTGAACAACGGCGCGGGCCTCGCGCTCCTGCCCTGGCTCCTTGAGGCCCTGCAGCCCGGCAGGTGGCTGCCCGCCGGGGTGGCGCCCCAGCCGACCCTGGAGGGCACGGTGTTCGGGGCCGGGCAGAATGTCAACGCCCTGCTGCAGATTGTCCCTGAGAGGGCGGCTGAACTGAGGGAGATCATCGACGAGGTGCTCATCTCGGTGTTGCACACGCAGTACCTGCTGCAAGGGGAGTTCGGCATCGTGCACTTTGACTTCTCCGTGAGCAACGTCCTCCTCACGGCCCCGCGGGGTGACGGCGGCAACTACTACCGCCCGGGAGGGTTTGCCAAGGTGCGGTACCTCAAGTACCTCTTTGCCTGCCAGTTGCCTGGCGAGCGAAGCCCGGCCCTGCGCGCGCTCTACCTCCCGTACCGCGGCTTCCTGGTGAAGGTCATCGACTTTGGGCTCGCGGTGGCCCAGAAGCCGGCCGTGCCTGCCGCCACGCAGACCTACGGGCCTCAGGCGAGGCCCGGGGCGCCGAGGGTGATCCAGCGGGTCACGGACAACGTGGACATCTCGCGGGACTGGCGCTTCCTCGGCTGGCTCGCCCAGCAGGCTCACGGCTGGGACGGCTCCGAGAGTGAGGTCAGCGCGGAAACCAAGATCAGGCAACTCGCGATGATGATCACCGATGAGTACCCTGACGTCAGCGATCAGTACGCCGCCGACCTCGCGGGCCCTGCGCTCCGCGGTGAGTATGAGCAGTACAGGGACGTCGCCCGCTACCTGACTCACGAGATCGAGTTTCTTGGCACCGAGCGCGGCCTGCCCCTGGTGGTGAACCACGGGTACGACGCCCAGGTGTTTGCGCACGACTTCACCAACACCGCCGTCGGGTGGCTCCAGGCCGTGTCGGGGCAGGTGGCCGGGGCCCAGTTGACAGGCACCCTCCTCGACTTCCTCCTCGCCACCCACTCTGGCGACCTGCAGAACCCAGAAACTGGCCGCCCGGCTCTCGGGCACCTCTGGTCCAGGTCCCCCCGCGAGTTGCTGCAGCAACTCTTCGCCATCGCCCTCCATTCTGCGGGGCCATCATCATTGGCATCATCATCGGCTTCATCTACCGCCGCCTACGAGGTGCCGCGCGACGGAGCGCTGATGGCGGAGATCGTGGGCTCGGCGGCCAGGCGTTTCCGCAGGTACCTCGTCCGCCCGGCCGGCGTGTCGGACGACGAGATCGTCACCATCGGCCCCGTCAAAGACATCGTCTCCACAGGCGTTCCAGCCACCTTCTCCCTCTAATCAACCCTCTCCCTCTAATCACCCGTGCAACCTTCTCCCCGTAATCAATTTTTCCGCAATCAATCCTGCTGTAGTCAATCGATTCAATTATTCTGTCTGCAATCTTTGCTGCGTCAAGCCCCTCCTCCACAAACGTTGAAGGGAGCATCACGATCTCATTTTTGTGGTGATCATTGTTTGCTTGTTCGATTGATCATAATGACATCAGCATGGGGAGTGGCGTCCGAGTGTGAGCGACTTCGCAGGGAGACGCTGGCGGTCGCCGCCACAACGCGACAAAGCGAGCAACCTGCGAGAAGGGCCGACTTTGGTGGGCCGTCGCCTCGAGGTGAGTCTGCGAGGCCAACATACAGAATTCCACGGCCACTTTTGAACACGCCGGAGGACCAGTGCCTGCAGAGCCTCCTCGTGTTTGTGCGCGCGCTGAGGCGGGAGGCCTCGCTGCCTGCCACCTTGGGGCAGTTGGAGCTTGAGATGAGATTCGGGACCCTGCAGGCCAATGGGCACTTTGTGGCCGGGGTGCCGCTGCAGCAGTACGAGGAGGTGGCGCGCCAACTGCAGAAATTCGGGGGCTGGGAGGCCGTGACCAACGATGGCGAGGCAGTCATCTACCACTACCTGCTCCCAGGCTCCCGTGAGCCCCTGAGGACCACCACGGTGGCTGACCACCCCTCCGGTCACCTGGTGAGGCACGAGACGAAGCAGCGCCTCCTCGGGCAGAAGTTCGGCCACACCCCCCGGGACCTGCGCCAGCGGGGTTTCGACTGGCGCCTCTCGCTCTCCAGGGAGAGGCGGGTGCCGGCAGAGTCCATTCCGGGCCTCCTCAACCCAGAGCACGTGCGCATCATGCAGCGTAACTCCTACCAGCGGGGGAGGTGGCGCTACGACCTCAGCATCGTGTGGAGCGGCAGGACGCATGACGAGGCCGAGCGCTGCCAGACAGTGACCGGCGTGACCCAGTTCGAGCTCGAGGTCGAGTGCTGCGACCTCGCGGGGCTCCTGGCCCTGAGCGATCGCAAGGTCGCCCAGGACATCATGTTCAAGGTCGCAGACCTCCACAGGCTCGCCGACACCGTCACCCGCTCCTTCATCCCCCTCTCCTGATGCGTCACAAAATTTCTCTGGACCTAAACATCTGATCAGAGGGTAGTTGGGTGGCCCAAAAACGTTCCCTTCACGCGGAGTTGAAGTTGAAGTTCAGGTTGAGGTTGTGTTTGAAATTGAAGTTGAAATTGGAAATAGACGTGTTGCAACTGCCGCTTTATTTGCATGGACAGGGACACAACAGCACAATCACTGTGTGATCAGCGGTGCTTCTAGGCCACAGCAGGCTTTTGGAACGAAACCGACCGAGGCGTCGCCGGCTTCTCAGCCCTGTATCTCGAAAATCGCAGAGCAGGAAAAACCGCAAACCAGAGCCAGAGAAAAATCCAGGGGGAGATCGAGGGTTTACTACCTAGCACCAACGGGCCACTCGCCGGCGGCGGGCTTGTTCTGGCGCTGGGCGGAGTTGGCGGCAAGGCCCCTGGAGGAAACACGCTGGCGGCGGGCGCTGTTCAGGTCCTTGTAGGCCTGGTAGAGGGGGGCGCTGGATGGATCATCAGCGAAGCCGACGGGCGCGACGTTGCCCCTGGCAGCGGCGTAGAAGTCGTTGACGTCAGCCTCGTTGTTGGCAATGTTCTGGGAACCGAACTTGCGGGCGAAGATCTGCTGGCCGCCAACGTTGTTGGCAAGAGCGACGGTCTCGGGGATGTCGGTCCATGAGGTCTTGCCGCCACAGTTTCCACGACGGCGGGAGTCCCTGCGGCTGGCCACAGAGCGCACGCCGGCGTTCAGGCCGTAGGTGGGGTCGGTGGTCAGGTCGGCGAAGCAGTTGGCCCCGCTCAACTTGTAGCCGGAGGTCCTGCGACCGCCGTTGGTCCAGCCAGACTGAAGGCCGTAGATGGGCTGCTTGGTGGCGTTGTTGTAAATGGGGTTCATGGTGCCGAGGCCAAAGGTGCCCTGGGCGTTCCTCTTCGAGCCCCTGTTTGGGCCGAGTCCGGTCTGCCCCCTGGCGTAGTTGTACGCAGCGTTGAGGCCGGCGTTGGGACCAATGGCCGTGTTGACATCGTCGATGGTGAGCCCGGCCAGGTAGCGAGAGGGGTTCCTCACGAACTCGGTGGTGAAGCCCATCTGGCCAGAGGCGATACGGGAGGTGTCACGGGGGAAGGCCTGGGCGGCGATGTCGGAGTACGCCTGGGCGCCCATAGCCTGGCGGCCGGTGCTGGCGTACTGGGCCAAGGCAGGGACTGTAGGGTAGGAGAGTGCGAGGGCGGTCTGGAGGAGTTGCTTCTGGGCTCCGGTAGCCTTCTCAAGGGCCCTGAAGAAGCCGACAGAGCCTGCGATTACCCTCGAGCGGTCACCGACCTGCACGGCCAACTTTCCAACGTCAGTTCCAGCCTGGGCACCGATGGCGTTGAGGGCGCCGCCGTCAGCGGGCAGGTTGATGTAAACGGTGTTGGCGGGGAACTGCTGGGCATACTGGTCTCCAAGGATGGCAATGTCCTGCTGGATGTACTTCTGAGGAGCAGGCTTGAGGTGCTGACCAGGCTGCAACATCTGCGCGTTCAGGAAGGTGTTGCGCACACCAGCGAACTGTCCCTGCTTATTGAAGGGACTGGCGGTAACGTTGTGGTCGAACTGAATGCGAGCATTCTGGAGTTGGTTGTCAGCGCGAGGGCGAATGGCGGCCATAATTGCTACTTGGGGATGATTGGTAAAAGACGGAAGTGGGGTGGAGTGGAGTGGAGTGGGGGCGGCGAAAAAGCGGCGGATGAAATGGGTTAGAAACGGCGGGTTCACACTTTCTCGGAGCACGGCGGTATTCAAACACGATTTAACCCGGCCCACCCAGAATTTCACCCTCTGGACAACATTCAAGGCCTCCACATTCAAACAGCGAACAGACGTTGGCGTACCTTTTTTGCGTGGGGGTTTGAGGTCTAAAAACCAGGAGATTGTAAAGGGCAAGGAAGTTTACTCAATCACCTGCAAAAAAACTCTGCTCGGCCCACCAACCACCTCAAATCAAAGGCCCTCCCCTCACGCACTCCCGAGCAGGGAGAAAGGTGACGGGCAAGTCGGAGGAGAAGAAGCTCGGCCATAACACCAGAAAGAGTCCATGGAAGGCAAAGAGCGACGAGAAATGTCGCGCCGACAGAGAGTAAACCAAAGCGCCAGTGCCCGCCTTTTCTAATCACCAGCATAAATGGACGTTCCGGCGGCATCACGCGGCATTGGACCGGATGCCACCTCAGGCGCAGCACCAGTTCCGAGCCAGGCGCCGAATCAGCGACCTCACATGAGGTACAACACGCCGCGACGACAACTGCCGATACGCACTCCACACCTGCGCCAAGCAAGGCAGCCTCCGGGAGTGCCCCTGACGCGAAAGCGGCGAAGAAACCTTGGCCGTCTTGGCTCACATACCTCTTAATCGGTGCCGCTGTGCTGATGGTCATCTTGCTGATCTTCTATATCATTGGCAAGCAGTGCGAGAAGGCAGCCATTGAGGACCCAGAGGCGACGCCAGGGCTCTTCTGCACAATAGGTAACGCTGTCGCTGCCTTCTTCGACTTCATCGGCGAGGCCATCTCATGGCTGGCCGAGAACATCTGGTTCGCAATCATCGCTATCAGCACCTGGCTCGCCACTGGGGTGGCCAGTGTCGTGTACAAGGTCTTTGGCGGGGGCACGGGAAACGGAGGCGCCGGCAACGATCCCAATAAGCCGACCAACCCAGGAAGTGGCGAGAATCCCGACCGACCAGAACCACCCGCCGACCACCCACCCGTCGGCGGCGAACCAGCCCCCGATCATCCCCCACCTGGCGGCCGCCCTCATTGAAATCTTTCACCGACAAAAGAGGAAATGCTTATTGTGAAGTGAGGTGAAACGAGGAGAACAATTGCAACGTTCAACACCGTGGGCCTATGTCGGCGGAAATTAGTTCACACCGGTCACGATCTTCACACCATGAGCGCAACGTCAAAATGTTTTCGCCCTCCCTCACAACAGCAATTATTAAAGACGCCGCATTTCATGACGCAATGCATCTTCAATATCCCGAAGTTGAACAGGAAACCCTTAATATGGTCGATGGCGCCCTTGTTGGCCTCCATTGGCCTTTATTGACCTCTGTTGGCCGCAAAACCGCGCAGGAATTGCCTTTGCCGCATCCGACTCATCTTCGAAATCAGAGATTGTGGTTGCCTTCTCGCCCCTAACTGAGGCGCTGCGGTCGAGTGCGGAGCCAGATGTTGACCGCTGTCTTGTGACCCTCCTTGAGAGGGAGCGCCGTGTGCATGCTCATCGGGTCCGAGTCCAAGGAGTTCTTCTTGAGGTTGTCCCACAGAATCGCAGTGCCGGCCTGCGGGGGCACCTTCAGCCCAATGCGGGTGAATTTGGTCTCACCTCCTGCACCCGGGTGCTCCTGAGTTGAGAGATACGCCAGAATGGTGTAGCGGCGATTCCCATGCCGTTTCACGGTATTGCTCCGGGCGGCAAAGGCATCCTGGTGTGGCCGGTAGTATTGGCCGGGGTCGTAATCTACGACCTGGAGATCCTCGACGTGGGATACAGGCAGCCCGACCAAGTCTGCGGCCCGCCGCTCGACTGCGGTCACCACCTCGTCTTCATGCGCCTGGAGGGTGGCGGAGGTCGAGGTCCTGATGGGCGAGACGACAGACGTGCCATCTGAGGATTTAACGCGGGATCGCTCACCACGACCGCGGGAGATGCCCAACAGGTGCTCCACCTCCGCCGGCGACAGAAAGTCGCGAATGACGTAAACACTGGGGCGCGAGACATGCATCCTCTGCAACTGCATCTGCTGCCGGTCGCCAAAGGCATCATTGTAGGGGACCGTGGTGGGTAATGACGCGATGGTGGAAGTCTTATGCCGTGAAGTGCTGGCCACGATGGCCCAGGTCATCAGGCTCAGGATAAGGAGGCCCGCCAGGACGTAAAGGGCAACTAAGAGCCAATTCATCCTGAACAGTTTCTCTGGCACACCCCTTTGAATCTTGCACCTCCATTGAGTATTCGTCTGGCACGCGATCGCAAGGATCCTCATCGCGTCCAGTCATTACCAGTGGCAGTGACCGGGAGACAAAAAGATCTGCGAAGTGAGAAAGAGGGTTCCAAAAAGAGTGCTGACACTTCTGATCTGATTGTCTATCTGCAATAGCTCCAGAAATTCAGGCGCAATCAAATCAATAATGTACTCGCAAGAAATGGCAATAAAAATCGAGACCATATTTCTTTCCCCAAATCAGGCACTAATTAATGATTGAAACCACTTTCTCGAGTGCAGCCCATAATTGGCAGGAGACTCTGAACGGCAGAAGGGGGAAGCAAATGAGCGTGCCCTATACCATCAGTCTGAAGCCCCCGTCAGCGGCGCCGGAGAATACAAAAAGTAGAGTCACCATAATAAATCCCGACGAACTGCAATCATCGTCGTCCGGTTCTCTGCAACAGTCCATCGCCTCATATCAGCACTTTCGGGATCACCGCACAGTATATCTGAATTGAGATGACTGACACCACAGGGGAGAACACCCCGACGCAAGGACAAGGGATTGATGATGACAAGCAAACGGAGACGAAAAAGAGAGTCATCCGACGCAGGGAGCTTGCCATTGCGCCCGCCCCGGTGGGAGAAAATATCAAGGAGCAGACCAGCGAGAAACCAAAGAATCGCAACGAGTTGAGGAGTGCCCTGCGCGAGCAGATCAGGAAGGACAAGGACGCGCGCAGACCAGCCGCCAATCGCGCTGAGCCAGATAAGGTCCCGCCCGCCATGATGGCAACCGGTCTCGATCCGGAAAAGCTAGCGAAATTGCTGCGCCAGCCTGGGGTCAAGAAGATGATCCAACAACTCGGGCTCGACAAGCAATCGTAAATGCCAACGCTTGTACTGGGTTCATCATCAAAAGAACGGTCAATCTCCCTCGATCTCCAGTTGCAGAATCTGCTGCTTGACTGCGGTATCCCGCTTCTTGACAATGGAGCGGGGAGCAGGTACAGGCGGAACGTCGCTGTTGGCCATTTGAGTACGAGGGCAACCGGTCCGCGAGACTGCAGAGGCCGATGACGATGACGCAGCGCTCAGTGCCTGAGCCTTGCGCTGCTCCTCGCGTCTCCGGTCCTGATGATTGTCGAGCAGTCGCCAGTAGGACTTCCAGAACTCCCGTGACCCGAACTTGAAGTCAGGGAGGTCGAGTCTCGCACGGTAGGAAAACACAGCCTGCTCGAGGCAGTTGCTCGTGCCCGAGTGGTCAGCAATCAGCGTGCCAAATCGGTCGGTTACTGCCTTCAGCACGAGGTTGAAATCATCAAAGGAGTCAAACATTCCAAAGAAACATTTGAAAAGTTTGACGCGGCTCTCGCGATTGGGCTCCCACTGGCAGAGGACGTACTCGACGTTATTGCGGATGTAGGTGGGCACATCCATCATGTACTGCACAATGTTGATGAAGAAGAACTGCAAATGCCGACCATTTAAATGAAGGCGTCGCATCAGGCGGCTGGTGAGTAACTTCTTGTCCTCCATGCAGTCGTCGAGCACGATGAGGATGCGCTGCATGGGGAGCTTCTTCTGCATTCTGGCCTCCTGGAAGTCCCAGAGTTGGTTGAGGATCCTCTCGTCATAATGGTCGTGAACAACGACGTCTGGGAAGATTTTTTTGAAGAAGGTCTGACTGTCGATGGTGGGGCAAAATGCTACCACAGCGTCAACCTGACGCCGGAGGTGGAAGAGCATCTCTTTAAGAACCGTCGACTTGCCGGATCGCCGTCGTCCAAGCACATAGACGACGGAATTGGTCTTCATCGCCTCGAAGTTGAAACGCGACACCTTCAATTTTGTCATGCCTTCACAATCAGGGGTCGACAAATGGCACTGGCTATTTTACGAGAAGACAGCACATTAATGTGAGGATTACAGAATGATGGCCAGCACCTCGAGCGGAAAGCCGCCTCCAAATGCCTCCATACCAGGGTGACGCCATCGACCAATTCCAGACAGATCCAACTTGATGTGGCAGACCGTTTTCCCACTGCCCTTATCAGAGTATGGAAAGTAGAGGAAACGGCCGATTCGAAACCCCCTCACTCTTTCCTGAGCACCGTGGGGACAGGGATGATCCCAAATTGAGCATCAAGGACCGGAGTTGGGAGTACTGAGGGGTTCAGCGATCCCCTAATCGCAGGCACGACCGCTGGAGGGGGAGCCGCACCGAACATTTTGGCGCTCATCTGCCCGAGCGTCACCGAAACATGGGTGGCGTTGTCTCCAATCAGTCCTGCGGCGCCACCAGAGCCTGAGGACGGTGGTGGGATGACCGCAGGTGGCTTCATCAGCGGGGTATATCCGCCACTGACTTGCGAGGCATGGATGGACTCCATATCGTCATCGTCGTTATCATCACCATCAACATCGGAAACGTGCTCACCATCCCGAAGAAAATCATCTGCAGTCTTCTGAGGAAGGTTCTCCACTCCCGCGCCTGTCATACCCTTCACCCCCTGAGGTTGGGACAATGGCGAGGAAGATGTCTCGGCAGTTGCAGCGAATGATGAGGATGAGGATGAAGATGACGGACGTTTCTGACCCCCGGTGGCGTCGCCGCCATCGGACTTCGAGGCAGGATCGCGCACGAGTTGCCGGAACACGGAGGGCTGAGGCTTGGAATTTGCCACGAGTCCCGGTCCTGGCTGGATTTGGGACACAGAATCGTCTGGAGAGACCACGCTACTCCTGGCGTCACCCTTGGAGGCGGCAGACTGGGGGAGTGGTGGGAGGTTCGCCTTCCGAGGCATCGCTGCGGGGACTGGACGATGATCACCCGCCGCCGGAACTCGTCCACCCTCATCATCCTGATCACCATGATCACCCTGATCATCCTGATCGTCCCCTGAAGGATGATGGATTGTCTCAGATGGATGATGGGCTTCATCACGGGACGGAGCACGACGCGAGGGATGCCGCGCCGACTGCGATGCGAATGGTGATGTCTCGGATTTTCGCATGTCGCCCTGGGATGATGATGATGTACGGGCCCCTTGGTACCCTGGAGTTGGACGTTGCTGAGACTGTTGAGGTTGCCGAGGATACTGGTTTGGAGGAGGGTTCTGGAGCAGGGGCGCGGACGCGCGCCTCGAGAGCATGGAGGGTGCGGGGACGGGGAGAGCAGACGACTGCCGTGGCCTGAAGTTGGAGTAGGCCTCGTTGTCGCCGTCGGCATTGGCGTCGTCGTCGTACTCGGTGTGGGTGACGGACTGCCGCATGGCGAGGCTGAAGGCCATGAAGTGGAAGCTCTGGCGCTCGTGGAAGGCGCGGGAGTCGAAGTAGTGCCACTTGGAGAGGTAGGCGGAGAGTCCGTTGCTGGCGAGGGTGTCCGGCCCGGAGACGAGGGCCTGCATGAAGCGCATGTAGAAGCCCTCCACCCTGCACACGGTGGCCTTCAGGGGCCGGTCCTCGGGCCTGTCCTGGAGGATGAACTGGATGATGGCCGCCCGGTAGGTCTCGTCGAGGTCGGGGAACCGGGTCCTGATCTTGAGCACCTCCTGCGTCACGATCGACTGGTCCCACTGCAGCACGGTCTGCAGGGTGACCTGCCACATCTTGTCGCGGTGCTGCGGGCAGGCCCTCGTGAAGTCCACCACCGTGAGCCGCAGGTCGTCGAGGGTGCTGTGCGCCGCCTGCCCCGTGATGGAGAAGAGTTTTTGGATCTCGCTCTTCGCCAGGCACATGCTGCCGACCACCGTCGACGACGCCCCAGAGTTTCCGGCATGCATCCCAAAAGTTCCGCGCTGTCTGAACATCCCAATCAATAACCCCTCCCTTGTTCCTGTCCTTGTCCGTGTCTCGCAGTTGCCTTGCCGTTGCCTTGCTGTTGCCTTGCCGTCTTTACAGTGATATCGAAATGCGGATAAGAGTATCCGCGATAACAAATCCCGTGATCGTAATCCACAGTGGGCAGCGATATCCGCAACAAGGGTGGGCTGTGATTCGGTGAAGGTGATTTGATCAAGGACGTCGCTTTATTTCCCTGCTGTTCTGAACACATCAAGCCTCGATCACAAGCACTGGCAGATGATCACCCGATCAGCCATCTGTCCGAACCATGAAACCGATAACCGGCCCCCACTTTCGGTGCTCCGATCATCATATTGATATCTTGACTTCCGATCTAGATACTCACCACAGATAGTGGAGATCATCACGAAATATCCGATGAAGATCGGGGAGATCGGCGATCTTGTGTGAGATGTGTGTGATCTCACGCTTGTTTTGTCTTCCACACAATGCTCCCAGCAGCAAATGGACTGATATCAAAGATATCAAAGATATCATGTGATGAAATCATTGAAATCGTTGATCTCCAGCACAAGTATCATCATTTAGTGTGGATAACTAAAGATGACGCAAGTATCAGGCGTCAGACGGGTAGTCGTCTTCGTCGACGCGCGATGGCTTTGGCTGCCGGGAAATCTTGAGTGGGGTTGAACCCTTGAGAGGCGTCGCCGGTGTGGGCTGGGCACTCTCGCAGCAGTAGATCACACCGCACTCATCCGAGGCAGGCTTCTTATCGCAGCAGCAGAGCAGAGGCACGCATGGCATGAAGCAGGTGAGATGAGACATATTCCCTCCCGTCGGCCTTTCCTGTCCTCGGTGTCTTTGTCAGGAAAGGGAGGAGAAATCGAGGTTGCGTGACCTGCGAAGGGGGGGAAGGTCTGTGTTCCCGCAGTCTTCTATTCAAAGGCGATTTTCACACACCTCGGTCATCATCGTATCCCGCCTTGTTCTGCTCCCCATTTGGAACTCGATCCACCATCAAAGTGACATCATAGAATCTGGCCATGACCGAAATGCCGGAGGCGTCCGATGTGCAGGCTATGCCGGACCTGGTGGAGGGGCCAACCTCGAGGCTTCAGTTGATGGGCTTGCGGCTTCAATATGTGGACAAGCTCCGTCTGGCCACGCTTCCTGCCGACGTCATCTGCTGCTGCGTGGCCCTGTCGCTGCTCTGTCCGACTGCGTGCACCTGGAGAGAGGGAGTCCTCATCGCCGCCTGGACGCTCCTGCTGGTCGTGCTCTGCGTGAGGGCGGTCCTCAGCGCGCAGCGACCCAGCGCCGCGTGGCCTGCTGCGCACCTCGCGTATTTCTTGGCCGGACATGTCGTGGCGCCGGTTCTTCTGGTGCTGGCCACTTTGGCAGCCTTTCTCATGCTCCCATATCCATCGCTGGATGATGTGGGCCGGCAATTCGCAGCATCAATTCCATCGTGTGCCGAGAGCCCATTGATGTTCCCGACCATCCTCATAATGGTATCCGGAATCGCGGCTATGCTGGATCTTGTGACACTGCTGTTCACCATCGTCTGGTTGGTCAACGACGGGCGTGAGAATCCCCATCAATCTTCCATCACCTTTGCAGCGTCACAAAGTGAAGAAGAGATTGGACGATAAAAAAATGTACATCACACACATCTGATTCCGTGTTCGACATATTCTTCGTGGAGAAAAACGACAGGGAAGTGTTGATATCATTCGTATTTTGACGGATATTGAAAGTGCACAGTCTCGGGAAAGTGAGGTGTTCAGGCCTTTCTCTTGGAGGCAGGTGAGTCCTTGTTGGCTGGCTCCCCGCTGTCGGCAACCTCCTTGGTGGCGGCAGCGTCCTTGGCGGCGGCAGCATCTGCCTGGGTCTTTCGGAGGCCTGGGAGGCCCTCGGTCAGGTCGGCGGGGAGGGGCTTTGAGGTCCTCTCGAGGACCTTGCGGAGCTCCTCGGGGCTCTGGCCCTTGACGAGGGAGGCGACGTCGATGCAGAGCATGTCGAGGAGAAGCTTCATGTCCAGCAGGTTGGCGGCCAGGATCATGTCGACCATCATGTCATCGTGCGCAGCCATGTCGCCGCCGCCGAACGCGTCGCAGAAAGCGTGGTCCCAGTCGTCGAGGTCGCGGAGCTTGCGCTCGTCGTCCTTCATGCCCTTGATGTCCTCCTCAGTGATCATGTCCTTGGAGTGCTCCATCCACTCAACGACCTTCCTCAGGTGCACGATCTTCACCTTCACGGGCACCTCGGTGGCGACGTCACCCAGATCCTCCAGGAGGTCCTTGATGGTCACGGACAACAGCGCGCCCTTCCTCGAGACCGGGATCACCACCCCGTCCACGCTCTTGAGAGTCACGAACCTCTCAGGCTTAGCCTCTGCGACGGTCTCGATCTTCCTCCCCATCTCCTGCACCTCAGCCATCGTAGCCTCCGCCATCGCCGCCTCCGCCATTGTCGTTCCCGACATCATAGTCTCCGCCACGGTAGTCTCCGCCATGGTAGTCTCCGCCATCATAGTCTCCGCCGCTTCGGTCACGTCAGCCATGGTATCAGGTGTTGTTGAAGGAAGAGAAAGCTCAAGTAGAGTAGGAGGAGGTTGTGTGCGGAACGCAAAGTGAGGGTGATCGAGGAACAAGGTAGATATAGGCGCAACAGTTCCCCTCCATGATATCCACACATCATGATCTTCTCAGGCTGCAGAACAAATTATGCGAATTTTGATGGAGAGAGACAGCAGATATCACAGATAATCGTGGAGATCGTCGATGGTGACAACTCTGGGAGGTTTGGTGATGCGCGGGGGGCGGCAGAAGGGGTGATCCAGGGCCTGGGCGGCTGATAGCCTCTGGGCCGGATCGTCGCAGGTCAGTTTCCGAAAGAGGTCGTCCGCCCAGGCCAGCGACACGAGCCCGGCCGCGCGGGTCTGGGGCTGCCTCCTGATAATGCGCTGGTAGATGGCCTCGTCGACCTCCTTGTCAATGTCCGCCCTCTCGCTGGCGCGCTGAGCCTGACACTGGAGCTCGGCATCCTGAGGATGCTCGTACGGCGTGAGGTGGTGGACGTGCAGGCACTCGAAGAGCAAGATGCCCACCGCGTAGAGATCGACGGCGGGGTCGGCTGATCCGGGACCGGTCAGCAGTTCCGGGGCTAGGAAGGCCGCGGTCCCGAGGCACTGGTCGGCCCAGGGGTGAACCGGGTAGTCGATGATCGACGAGAATCCAAAGTCGATGACGCGGGCAGACTCAGGGTCTGGCGGTGCGGCCAGCATGATGTTCTCGGACTTGACGTCACGGTGGCAGATCCCGCGGTCGTGGCACTCCTTAAGCGCGAGGAGCACCGTCCGCAGCAGCCGCCGCGTCCACTCACTCAGGTTCACCTGATCTGGGCCCCCCGGCGTCACGTGCAGGAGGAGAAAGTCCCGCAGGCTCATCCCAGGCACCAACTCCTGCAGCAGAATGACTGTGGAGATGTTCGCCGCCGCTGCACTCGCATCCGAGGGGTGGACAAGGGGGGCGTGGCCGCTGTAGGGGGTGAAGCCCGGGGTCCCCGACAACTCCCTGAGGTGCCGCACCTCCATGAAGAGGTTCCGCCAGTCGATGTCGTTCTCCGGGGTGATGCTCTTCAGGAGGTAACGCCGCCGGTCCTTCTGGCCGCGAGTGATGTACACCTTGTCCTCGACGAGGACCTCCTCCACCCGCTGGGTGTCGATCAAGGCCTCTCCCCGCGGCGGGTGACAGCCCCAGAAGGCCTCCCGCCACGACCCGTACCCAGGCCACACCACGTACCGACTCGCCTGCGCCCAACTTAGTCCCGAGGATGATGCCCGCAGCGATGATGATGGCGACGACAAGCCTGATAGCGACCCCATCAGCGACTGCGATTGCTGCTCCAATTGCCTCTCTGATCGCTGCTCCGATTGCTGCTCCGATTGTCCCGGCATCTTCTGGCGGACTGAAAAAGATGGTGTGTGATTGACTTACCATACGGGGGGATGTAACATTTCCCCGCGTGAGGATGATGTTTCCGATGCACCTAATGATGATAAATCCGACGATGATGAAAGGCGTCAACTGTGTGTCTGAAGAGATTGGGGCGAAGTATCGTCTGATCTCCCCCGCTCCTGATAAGTGCTGCCACATGAAGCGGGACTTCCTTCTTGGCTCACAAAAAGACAACTTGACGCCCCTCCATTTCAGGCCCCGGCCGCCCAAGAGACTGATAATTTGCAATTTGATGCGAAGATAGTGGTTTTTACTCTCCAAGTTTTCCCCACGCACCTCGACCCAAAAAGCTCAGGTCGTTTCCGCCCACACCCCACACACATTCCACATGTCAGTCTGCCACTGGTTCCCTGACCCACTTCGGCTGGTGGAAGCGCTTGCTTCAAAGCCTGTCGCTGCATCTTGGCTAAGTGGTACCTCACCTGAGGGTGTGAGTGGGTGGCTCCAGGTCTCGCCCGATTTCATGTGCGCCTTGAATTGCGCGGAGGTGGCCCCCGACGCCGCGCCATTTGACACGTACTGTGCGACCATCGCCGCGCTGCTCCAGACCGGTGCCGAGGAACAGTGTGCCTCGGGCAGGGGCCACGATAACCAGGGCGCCGTTCATGTGCCGGAGGTCTTTATCCAGTTTCCCCTCGGGCAGACCTGGCTCCTCTACTGCGGCACCTACCTGCCCCTCATGGTCGAAATCGGCCTCCTTGCACCCCGTCACCACCACCGCATCCCAGTCAAGGTTGGTGCTGAGGCTTGTGCTGAGGCTAGTGCTGATGCTTGTGCTGAAGATGACGTAGAGAGTGGGGCTGGTGGTGAGGTGGATATGGCGGTGCAGATGTGTTCCCGCCCGCTGTATGCGTGTGCGCTCTGGCCTGATTCGCTGGCGGTGGACGCAATCATAGCCTCTCACATCCCATCACTGAATGCGCTCGCACTGATGAAGAGGTCCCCCCAGCAGTACGCTGCACATCTCACGGGTGTGGGCACTGCTGCTACCTGTGCTACTGGTGCCGCAGTGGGCGCGCAGCGTGCGCCGATGTCGGTGGCATTTTTAAGGCCTGGGAATCCGTTCTATGAGGTGACACAGCGAGTCTGGGCCTGCCTGGCGGATCATGGTCTGACGAATTCGGCCACCTGGCCGGCTGGGCGGCTGCCTGTCCTGCTGCTGTCCTGCAGCGCCCAGACTGGGATGTCTGTGGTCCAGGTCTGGTGGTCTGCCTTCCCCAAGGTCTGCCCCACCGACACACTAGATGTTTTTGGGTGGCCTGTTCCTGACCTCAGGGTCGTGCCGGTGACCCCGCTCTCCGGCCTTGTGTTGGCCCCGGAGGGCAGCGAGACCACTGTCTTTGGGGCCAGGACCTCTGTGACCTTTCCGCTGCCCAAGTCCGTGATGACGAGCCCCCCTCTGCTGCACGCCTGGCACTCCCTCGGCCTGCAGGTGGTGGCGACGAGGGCCAAGACCGCGCCTGGCTTGGTGGTGAAGGGTACTGTGGCCGCTGTGCGGAACGGCACCCTCGCCCTAGCGCAGCACCTTGTTTCAGCCAAGGACGAGGCCTGGGGCCGGGGACTGGCGAGATCCTCTGGGCCGGGTGATGCAGCATCGCAGCAGGAGGTTGCCGGCCGCCCCCTCTGGGGCCGAAATCCGTTTGAGAATGTGACACGAGAGGACCTGCAGGGCTTCCGGTTCGCTGTTGCGACAGACATGGCCGCCGGCGCGCAACTTGCCGCCTGCCTGAGGGACCTGTTTATGCGCGGCGTCCTGGACGTGACCTCCGGCTTCCAGGAGCTCCCCCTGCCACTCCGGGTGCTCACGGCGTGGCACATCAGGCCTCAGGCTGCTGCTGAGTTCCCATTTGAGGAGTTATGGTACTCCAGTGGGTCACCCGGTGATTCTCTGTGGTTTACCTGCGCCGAACAGATCCTGGCGGCGCACGCCGATCTCCTGCTCCCCTGCCATCACCGCCTGGACCAGCAGGGTGTCGTGTGTCGGCTGGTCACCTTCCTCTACCTCAACGTCAGCGTCGTTTCTTTCCCCCTCGGCAACCACCTGTGCTTTAGCGACGGCGCGCCCCGCACCTCGCAGCAACCCCCTCAGTTCTCGTCACCATCATCATTTTCCTCTTCGTCATCATCGGCATTATCTTCGTCTTCTTCCTCATCATCGATTTCTCCGTGGTCCTCTTGGTCTGCGACGTTCGGGTCGCCTGAGGCGTGCTTGCCTGTTGAGGGCTCTTTCTCCGCGCCAGAGACGGTAAACCTTGGCCTGGTGTGTGCACCGGCTGGGTCGGAGGTAGCCGATACTCCTGGCGGAGAGCATGGTGCGTCCTCTTCTGATCCTGATATGGGGGACCTGATGTCCGGTACGCGAGCCTGGCAGTTTGCCTTCGCTGAGGAAGAGCCCGATGATAGCACCCTGGAGGACGATGTGCAGGGGATGCGGGGGCACATCCCACGCGGACCTACCCCCAGCAATATAGAGCCACTTCCTGGTGCGAAGCATAAGGTCCCGCAGGGGCGGGGTCAGGTTCCGGCCCCGGGGCGGGTTAAGCCAAAGGAGAGATTGCTCGGGGACAAGCGACACAGGATCCCCGGCCTCACATCTGCGCTTAACAAAGTGTGACTCGTCGGAACACCCAACACCCCTTGATTGTTTGCACATCATGCAGCGCAAGATTGGCACAAGATACTTCGCTGAGACATAAAATGATGGTTGCACTTTTTCTTGAGAATCGGCTGGATGAGTGTGATCGGAATGTGATCACAATGTGATAAAAATATGTTCAAATGGTCATGAGGTCGGTGCCCTGCTGGGTGGGGGAGAGGGCCAAGGTGGTGTCGAAGGTCGAGTAGTTGAAGAATGAAGCGCCGCTAAGGGACGAGTCGCGGGTGGCTGCGGTGAAGACCTTGACCCAGGCGGTGGTGATCTGGAGGGAGTAGTCGTCTGACATGTAGCGCATGGGCATCCAGACGTCGCCGTTGGTGGACACCATCTGCGGGTAGGTGAGGAGGATGCGCTGCTCTTTCTGCAGCGTCTGGAGGACCTCGCCTGCGTCGTCGGGCTTGGTGCGGGCCGGGAGGCCCTCCACCATCACCGTGGCGAAGAACCAGATGGCCTCCTGCTTCATGCCCATCATCTCCTCCATCTTCTCGTGGAGGGCCTTCAGCGACCGCTCCTGGCCCTCGGACTTCTTGCCAGCCGCCTCGAGCCGCTCCTGGAGGGTCGTCAGGTTCTGCGAGAAGCCCTGGCGGGTAGCCGCCAGTTGGTTCTGGAGGCCCTCCACCTTGGCCAGCAACCCCGCCAGGTCGCTCTGATTGACCTGGTTGACCTGGTTGACCTGGTTGGCATTGGAGGGGGTGTGCGCCCCGGAAAGGCTGCTGGGGTTGGGCATCAGCGGCTGGTCAAACATCCCGTCGTGCGTGCCGATGGGCGCCCCCGGGAGAGGATTGCCGCTCGCGCTCGGCGACTGCTGCTGCTGGTGGTGCTGAGACTGGTTCTGCTGCGGTTGCTGGTACTGTTGTGACTGATACTGGGGTGCAGGGGGCGCAGGGCTGCCGAAGAAGTCACTGTGCTGTTGCTGCTGCTGCTGCTGCTGCGAAGGTGGCGGCGGAATCTGCCCGTTTCCCGGGGTCCGGATGACGTTGCCTTGCTGCCGTTGCTGCCCCTGCTGGGAGGATGGCGGTGGTGGTGGGGGCATCCCGGGCAGGCGTTGAAACTGCTGGTGCTGTTGCGGCTGCTGTGACGGGTGCGAGCCGAAGGGCGGCTGAGGGTGCTGCTGGCTCTGTGGGCCACCCTGGGTGGGGAAACCTCCCCTGTTCATCGACGAGGGTGGTGGGGGTGGCGGTCTGAACCCTCCACCTCCCTGTTGCTGCTGCATCGTCATCCTCTGCTGTTGCTGCTGCTGCTGAAAAGCTCCTTGGGGGGGACCACCGTGAAACATCTGCGCCCCGTTGCCCGCTGGCCCTCCCCTGCCTGGACCCTGCGGCTGGCTGTTGCCGGGGTGCGTCGACCCAAAGGTCTCCTCGCTGCTCACGAAGCCCAGGCTGTCGTTGATCCCAGCCTGTGGGGCGTTGTTGCCCCCGCCGTAAGAGGGCGGCCTGTAGCCAAACCCACCACCCCCTCCGCCTCCGCCCCCACCGTACGCGAAACCAGGCCTCTGCATTCTCTTCCCGATAAAGATGTCAGGTGTTAATTGTCTTGCGAATAAAATGGCAGTGTGGGGCGCCGTTATTAACAACACCTCGCCAGTTTATTTTCTGACTCCGCCCTCGAGACAATTCTGAGCTCCCAGCAAAAGGGAATGGAGGGCCGCGGAGGAGAACGACAAAAAGAGAGGGGTCAGGAGGCTGTGGTAAACGGGGACATTCTGGAAGTGAGGCAGGGAGGCGAGGCCCCGCCATTGCCGCTGAAGTGGTCGGCCTCCATCCTCCCGTACTCCACGATGCCTGACGGCACTGTCTTCATCCTCCTGGGGAGGGAGGTTCGGGGGAACAAGTACGCGGGCTTCGGCGGGCGCCGCCAGGCGGGAGAAGTCTCCCCGGAGGAGGTGGCAGCCAGGGAGTGGGAGGAAGAGACCCTGGCGCTCGGTTGCCCCTCGAAGAACCAACTCCTCAAGGAGCTCATCCGCGGGAACTTCACCGCCCGTCTCACGGTCGAGGTGTCGCCCGGGGTGCAGACCATCACCTTCCTGAAACAGGTCCCCTGGAGTCCGGGTCTTCCGGCCTTATTCCACGAGCGAAGGCGCCTCCTGAGCGAGCTCCGCGACAGGCACAGGGAGTTCTCGCAGGCCTGGGGCGACTTCATCACCTGGGAGAGCCTGACCCAGACCGACTCCGGGTTCGGCCAAGGTGGTGACCACAGCAAATCAGCGACAGGCGCCCACCGATATCCTCTTTACGGGAGAGATAGCCTATCCTGGTCGGTCGAGCTCCCGGATCAGGACGATCTGCTTCACGATCACCTCCCTGGCGATTACCGGCAGATGGAAGATGATGATGATGTCGTCGATCTGGATAGTGACACAGACAGTATCACGGACAATATGGTGGGCAGCATCGCTGACAGCATCACCGGAGAGGGTGAGCGTCATCGAGGAAATCGAAGAAATCCAGCGCGGGTGTGGATGACGGTCGCCACAGACGGCGGGCGGGTGGTGTCACTGCCGCACTGCGAGGCCTACCTGCGGGTGTACGACGCCTATCGCCAACTGAGGGAGTGCTTCCAAGAACTGCCGCAGGACTGCCGCGCGCTGGATTTCGTCCAGTATCACGGCCCCCCGGGGTGTGATCCAGCGCTGCCCACCTGCCCGGCAACGTACCTCGAGAAAAGCGAGCTCGCCTGGTTCTCAAACATGAGGCTCTGCAACGCCCTCACCCTTGGAAAGGACAGTCCCCTGCGGCGTCTCATCCAGCCAGTCATCTGGCTCGCCCTCCAAACCCTCGGCTTCCCCCTGCCAGGAATAGTTGATCAGAATCATGATCACCAGAATCATGATCACCAGAATCAGGATCACCAGAATCAGGATGCTCGCCATGATAATCGCATCTGCATGACTGCGCTCCACTTCACCCAGCCAGATGTGAGAGAACATCAGGATGATCTCCATGACTCCGATCATCACCCTGATCATCACCCTGATCGTCACCCTGATCGTCACCCTGATCGTCATCCTGATTGTCGCCCTGATCGTCTAGATCACCCTGATCACTTGCATTATCTAGATCACTCTGGTCACTTGAATCGCCTGGATCGTCATGATCTCTGTGATCCCCCTGATCACCTTCATGCGCTGGATCATTTTCACCATGATGATCGCGCTGGACGTAATGAAGAGGTTGGAGGCGCTGCAAAAACTGAGCAGCCCGGTCGTCACTTTCCCCGGCGTCCTGGGGAGGGGTCACTTCTATACGATGAGGGCGCTGTCGGTGTGAGTGCAGTCCGGGGTGTTTCGGCGGCGGAGAATGGCCGTGATATTGTCCGAGACGGTGAGCTTGGCCCTGCCGAACTGGGGTTATCTCTTCGACGCCAACTGCTGTTGGTAGCACCAGCCCCGTCTTGCGTCATGTCCCGTCTGCCTCCAGGCGTCCAAGGCGAACTCCGTGATTTACCCTGCGATGAGGACGACGAGTTGGCCGATGTCGATGATAGCGGTGGCAATATCCAGGTGGATGATGAAGCCAGCACACTCCTTGGCGCCTTTGCCATGGAGGAAAAGGTTGGTGGCGGGGTCGTCCTTGACCATGACGATGACTGTGAGCTATATGATCCTGTTGCCGTTCCTGTTGCTGAGTGCGGTGGGCCTCGGGGCGGCGGAAGAGAGGGATCGCTGCCTGCTTGTGTTGGATACCTTTTCTTTGGCCGCGGGGTCACCGTCGCCGCTTTAGGTGCCGATGAGACTGATGAGAGGCCTGCCATCTGCGCCGCTCCGACGCCAGAGCCGCAGACTCGCTCGCTGTGACCGAAGTGGTGGCAGACTGCGCATTGCTGGAGCCAGCAGTAATGCTGGGAGTGGTTGGCGCAGTCGCACCGGAAGCAGGTTCCCTGAAACGTCAGCATCTGTGGCAGATAGCACTGCGCGGCCAGCGACGGCCATGAGTAGCTCAGGTCCGGTGACGCCTTCTCGTTTCCCGCCTCCGCCCACCCCAGAAAGCGCCATGGTACTGAGTTCACCTCACCCACAAAGCCCATTACCCCCGGGATCTCGTGTTATCGTGATTTTGTGGTTTTTGATCTTCCGGATTTCAATCACAATTTTTGCCGATGTCTGCACTCGTGTGGATCTCCCCACGCTTGCCCCAGGTTTTTGATCTCCGCGTTTAGGGGCTCAATTTGATGATCTTGATTTAGACAGATCAAAATACTGATGCACATGATCATGATAACTGCTCGACCTTCGCACCCTGTCTTCATCATCCTCTTTCTTCATCCTCCTTTTTCTTCCTCTTTCTCCTTGATCTTGAAATGCGCGGGATTTTTGCTTCCTTGATGCTTGCTTTGTTGGTGCTTGCCCTGCAGGGGATGCTCTTGCAGACTGTGGCTGCTGGGCAGCCACTTTCACAGCAATATCGGATGGAAGCCATCTTCCGCGGCATCAATTGTTCAGGCGATGGGGCCGTTTCAGAGCTCGCCATTGATTACCACTGCGCCGAACGCAACTGCACGGGCATCGGCCTCGACACTTCGTCCTCAGTGTCGTGTGTTCCCTACTTTGTGACGGAGGACACTTTCGAGATTCGATTCTACGGGAGCAACACCTGCTCGAACGACCCTGTTACGGAGGTGCGCGTTCAGGGGTGCTTCGAGGCCGCGGAGACCCTCCTCTCTCCCCACGTCTTCGCCTTTTACCGATTTCATCCTCTCTTCCTCGATGGCAGCCAGTGGATCGCGCTGAACGCCTACTTCGATAGGAACTGCTCCACCCCGGGGCCTGCCATCGCCATGATACCCTTGTACGAGTGCTGGGCTGTCAATCCCTGGCACACAGTGATCGCCCTCCGTGAATCTGCCACTATTCTCTCCACCCTCTAATTCCCTCTGATGTCTTGTTGTTTTTCTCTGGATATTGTATCCGTAAAATGTGCTCAGATATCTTTTGTTGCTCCTGGTGTTTGTGATGGGGATGAATCGATCATAAATAAGATGGACACTTATTGAGGTCATACGGGAGGCGAGGTGATGATCCCTAGGCTGACTGCATGGCAGGGATGTGGCCGCTCTTGGCGAGAAGGTCGAAGACCGCGCCAGTGTAGTCGTTGCCGAAGCGCCTGAGGGTCTCGTCAACCATTCCCTGCGCCTCGCTGGCGTCGATGCCGAGGTCGACGGTGGCAAAGTGCAGGAGGTTGGTCTTGGTCCTCCTGAACGAGTCGTACGTGCCCTGGATCTGGAGCCCGGCGAAGACGGTGGCCAGTTCGTCCCTCCTCAGGGCGGCCTCGGCGTCCCTGAAGCCGGCGAGGCACCGGAAGACCTGGGTTCTGCTCTCAGAGTCAGAAACGCTATTGCCAATGCACCTCGTCAGATCGGCCAGCGCGTCCTTGGACTTCTGCTGTGACTGCGTCCGGCGGCTCTGCAGCACGTTGTACTGGTCCACCACTGCTGCCTTGCCTGCCGCCGTCCCGGGCGCGGTCTTGGAGGCAGCCATGGCCAACAGCACCTCGTGACCCTGGACCGCCGACGGTAGGGTGGCGGCCACCTGCCCGGCCTCACCCTGTGAGCCGACGAAGGTGACAAAGTCCTTGTAGTTTTCCCCCAGGCCCAGCGGAAGGCCCCAGTAATAAGTCTCCTTGGCGTGCGAGTACACCCTGTTGGCCCCCTTGCCCTGCGTGCCGTAACTCGCCAGCGTCTTCCAGGGGATCTGCTTTCCTGTTTTGGCCGCCCAGGCAGTCAGGTAGGTGGTGAGCGCGGCCGCCGTGGGGACCTTGTCTAGCGTCTCCCAGGTGGCAAGGAACTCCGGCAGGGTGTGGAACCCAAGTTGGCCCGGGCTCAGACCGCGCCCCACCCCAGAGGTGCCAGGGCTTGTGGACAATCCCGCGCCGGTGCTGGGCTGCTGAATCTGCCAGAGCAGGCACCAGGCCTTCTCGCGGTCCGACGAGGCCTCCGTGCAGTTGAAATCAGGCTGGGCGATCCGCCCGCTCGCTCCAATTGGGTCGCCTGCAGATGACATGGTGATTTCTCGGTTTCTCTTTGATTCTGGGGACGGGGGATTTGGTGGTTGAGAGAGGGTGGCGGGCCTTTTAGCCACTAGGGGCGCCAAAATCGCCCCCCTCTTCACTCCTTCCCTCCTGAATTCTCGGCGTCATTTTCAGCAGGGCGTCATCTTCAGCAGGCCGTCATCTTCAGCAGGGCGTCATCTCCAGCAGGGCGTTGAACATGGCAAGTAATCCGGCGAGCGCTGTGCTGACCACGCAGGTATACGAGCACCCGCCTCCGGTCAGGTGCTCATGCAAGAAGGTGCTCGACCATGAGGGATACAAACTGAAGCTCCGGCGATCACGTGACCTACCGCTGCAAATCATGCTGGCCATGGGTTACACGCGGACCTGCTGCAGAGGCCGCCTCGCCTCCGCGTGCGAGACAAAGATCGTGGTCAGGCCAGAGCAGAACTTCTCGACCCTCCGCATTCCCGCCACCACAGCGCGCAGAAGATACATCGCCCGCTGACCTGAACGAGCTCCCCCCTGAATTTCAGCCACTTATCTCCTCTCATCTATTCACAATTGCGACGGTAATAAAACGCAGAAAGGACGATGAGATCAATGACATCAATGACATCATCTAACAGTTTAATGTGCCTCGAGAAAGACGCGCACGGTGTCTCTCGGGGTGAGCAGCGCGGCAGAGTCGACCAGGTGGCTCAAGTCCACCACGATAGCCCCCGGCCAATGTGCCTCCAGTTCCATGGCCTCTTCCTCCGCCAGGTCCTGGGTGGCCGAAACGTCCTCCTCGTCTCCCGCCACCTCCTCGGTAGTAGTGAGACCGTTGTCGGCCTCGAAGATGTCGGCGGGGTAGGTGATGATGGGCACGTCGCCAGCCGTGGCCGCGACTCTCTCTTTGAAGCCGCCGCGCTTCGCCAGTGAGAACGGGTTCACCTTGGCGTTGAGGATTCTCACGGGGGGGCGCGGGCTCTCGGCAGGGTAGAGCTCCCCGTCCCTCAGCACCCCCTTTTCAACCAAAATTGCCCTGGGCAGCAGGAAATTGAAGAAGGCGTCGTCGAGGGCGGGCAGCAGGAACCTCCTCAGGAAGCCCTGGTCGAGGGCGAACTCGCACAGGATCGAGTGGTCGTGGGTGTAGACGTCAAAGGCAAGCCTGGAAAAACCCTGGACGTAGCCGCTGAGGTGAATCTGCACGAAGTAGTACGGAGGGATCCAGGGGTAGGGCCCACGGTGGGGGGCTGGGCACTTGGTCTCGTTCGGCACCACGGAGCCATCGCAGAACCGGAACTCACCGTCGTCGGACACCGAGAGATAATTGCGGTCCTCGCTGATGATGAGGCCCTTGTCGACCCGCAGCAACCCCTCCCCTGGCTGGTGGTACACAGGGACACGGCTGGCATCAGCGTACTCGCGAGTCATCGCCAGGTAGGCCACCTGCAACTGGACGGCGATCTCCTCGTGCTGCTTGCCGTACTCGCAGTTGGCGTTGCCCTCAAAGGTGTGATAGAGGAACTCCAGGGCGGACTCGGAAAAGCCGCGAAACCCGAGGCCCACCAGGCCTGCGGTGGTCGAGCCCGTCATGCGGTTGTCCCGCGTAAACACCACCTTTCCGGTCTCCTCCTCAATGTACCGGTGCTTCCACTCCTCGCCTCCCTGGGGCAGGTTGCGCATCGTCTCCCGCCTGAGGGGAGTCATCTCATAGTGGGTGAGGAACTCATCAATCTCTGCCTGAGACACCAGCGCCAACACGGCCCGATCGGCGTCATTGTCAAACCGCGGCTGGTAGACGTAAGCGGGGTCAAGCAGCGGCGTCAGCAACGCGGGGTCCATCTCCTTCAGCCTCTTGCCGTTGGCGCAGCGCACGCGTCAAAATCAGACTTTGGCCTACGCGGCACAGGGTTAGCAGGAAAAAATAACAGGGCGAGTGAGCAGTAAGCGCGCTGCTACAGAAACCTCAGATTAGCAGAGAACAGCACTGGAGGAGGCCAGAATAATAATCAGACCGTCAATTTCAAAGGCACCGCATCCCTTTTTGTCTGTCCATCCATCATCTCACCACAGGATCGCCAGATCAATAGATCAATAGATCAGCAGTTCAGGTGATCAAAGTCCACTATCACAAGCGCCCGGAGTAAGGTATCAATAAGCGAAAGAAGAAGAAGATGGCCCAGAGACAGAAGCTCCCGACGCCGTACGTCCTCTACGTGAGGACCAGGCCGCCCCCAGATTTCGCGCAGCGGACGCCTGACAAGCAGGTGGCCGTGCGAAACGGCATAGCCGGGTGCCTGAAGCTCAAGGCGATGCTCCAGCCGGCGTGGCAACACTGCACCTTTGTGGAGATCGACGACGTGCCGCAGTCCCAGAAGCCGGCCTGGCTCTCCGGGGTCCCGGTCCTGGTGGACGGGACAGAGGTCGACCAGAGCACGGGTGGCTACGTGATCTACTACAACGAGCACATTGTTCACCGCATTCTCCACGGGATCCGCAAGCCGCAGGCTCCGCAGGGCCAGATGACGGTCCAGCAGATGAACAGGGTGCAGGCCAACCTGGCCGGCGACGGCGGGGGTCGCTCCGACGGCATCGGGAACATGCGCACGGGCGGCTTCGTCCAGGCGGGCACCGAGCACCAGAACGACGGGAGCATCCGCACGCTGTCGGCCAGTGAGTCCGGCGCCGGCAACGGCAAGACCGCGTACGTGCCCATCGACGACCCAGACTCATTTGGGCTCCTCAGCGACCTGCAGGTCGGGACCTCCCTCAGCGGGCGGGGCAACGGCGCCGGTGGGGCCCCTGCCGGGGACACTTTGCTCCTGTCATCGTCCGGGGGACAGCGACACGGGGGCGGAGGCGGGATGGGGACTCAGCAGTCACAGGGGCCAGTGGACCAGGCCAAAATGCAGCGCGCCATGGCCTCCCTTGAGGCCGAACGCCAGCGCATCAAGCAGATGCAACAGTGATTGTGCCCCGCCCCCATGGAGCACCCGCGCAGCACCCGCGGAGCACAGGTGACAGAGAGGGGCGCCCACAAAATTGTCGTGCTCATGAAGATCAAAAGACCTCTGAATCCCCAAACGTCATTGCCGTAACAAAAGCAATGGCTTCATTCGACGTAGGGAACGTGCGCACAATCAGATGCGGAGACCTGAATCAGAGGCCGTGGCAAGGTGAAGCGGTGCTCTCGCTGGCCGAGGACAGCGCCGGCGCAGGCCCTCCCTACTTCAGGCTCCACTTTGAAGGCCAGAAAAGAAACTATCTCGGGCTGGACGGCACTATCACCCCCCATGGCACGGGCGGCGCTGACTTCATCGCCCTCCCAGGAGACTGGGCTCCCGCGGAGGCCAACACCCGAGTGTTCCACAAGATCTGCGCCGTCGTGTTCACGGTGCCCGATCCGAAAACCGCCAGACTCTTCGCCCGCATGCTCGCAGACGTCAACAAGGCGGGCGTCACCGTGCAGCCCAGGAACTCTCAGCGAGCAGAGAACACGTCAGCGAGTCGGCCTCGCGCTCAGTCGGCGCATGTCTCCACCCCATCGTCGTCCCATCAGCCCCTTCAGACCCTTCTGCCCCTTCAGCCCTTTCAGCACCCGCTGCAACCGGCGCATCAAGGGGTGTATCAGTCCCACGCGCCTTCCAGCGCCCCAGGCGCTTCCGGACCCTTCTCCTTGGAGGGGGTGTTGGGTACCGAGGCTGCCCACGATCAGGCGGCCTTTCAACCACGGGCGAGGTCTGGGGCCGTCTCAGCGGGGGCGGCGGCCAGTCACCTGTGCTCCAGGCTTGGGGTCAAGGAACTCAGGCAGTGGGCGCAGGACCTGGACCTCACAGTCCCGCCGGATGTCACCCGCTCCGAACTCTGCAGGCAGGTCGGCGTCGCGCTCCTGGCGCGCGGCGTCAATCTGAACACCTAGCGATGGCCCTCAATCGCTCTGACATTTTCATTTTCGCGGGCAAAAAGACGCCATAAATTATCACACAAAATTAGAGAAGCGATTTTCAGCGCTACCATTTCGTTAAACAGCAAACACCAGGCTTCATTTTTTGCCATCATCATAATTGGGGGAGAGATGAGGCAGGCAAGGCAGATAATGTTGATCGTGTCCGATGTGGGCGTCCATACCTGCGACGGCAGGCGGGACAGGAGCCAATTGTCTCCTTGGGCGGCGCGCGGTGTGATGATACTTGAACCTCGTGGTGCTCAGGACTACTTTGTCATCTTCAAGAACAAGATGGGCAGTCTTGCCTTCAGGGGCGCGCCAGCCATCAGCCCCTCAGACCCAACTGCGTGGCTGATCACCGTGCTGCACCCAGAGGCCTTCGCCAGCCAGCCGCGCCTTGACCTCGACGTATGCGCCGTCTCTTTTCGCGTCGCAGACGAGGAGGGCTCAGAGGAACTCCAGGGCGACCTCTTCCCCATATTCAGTCGACCACTCTCCGCCGCCAGCAGCGCGAGCAATGTCACCAATGCACACGGAAGGGAGCATCTTTCTCCGCTTCCCCGGTACTCGACGTCGAATGGAGATTCACTGCCGCCCTTACCTGTGCCAAAAACGCCCCAGCCAAAGGTCTTCCCGAAGATTACCGATCCTCTCAAGGCCTTTGACATCCTGTGCAGCCAACTGGGCAAGACCTTCCAGAAAGACGAACTCGTTGCCTGGTCCAGGCAGTTGGGCCTGAAGCCCAAGTCGAGCGCCACTAAACAGGACCTGTGCTACGAAATCGCGCTCCAGGTGCGAAAAATGAAGTGATATTGTGACATTGCATCTTTCAGCGAACGCCAATGACAACAGAATCGTTCTAAGTGCCACGCCCTAGGAGAAGAGGGAGAACTGCACGTCCTTGCTCATGCGCCCGTTATCAGAGCCGGTAGAGTGCGCTGACGCTGCAAGATAGGCGGTGTAGCCCTCTTCCAGGTCCTTCACGGTGATCGCAAACTTGGGTTCCTCATCAGGCACCCGAGACGATAATGGTGATGCTGACGAAGATTCATGATCACGGGGATGGAGCGGATTATCCCGGTCGTCCCGGTCGAAATCGTAGTGGTCTCCATCATGATGGTCGAGATCGTCGTCATCCTTTGAGGCGTGGGCGATCTTGACGTTCAGGCAGAGTTGCTCGACATCACCGGCGCTGTCCGGGAACCTCTCCCTGCGCGCATCAAACCACTTGGCAAGACTCACATCGGGTACGGCCACCGTCCAGCCACCCATTCTGCGCATGATGGCGCGGAAGATGAGCGCCAGGTCTTCAGCGTTGTAGGTCGGAAACTCGATGACCCTCAGCCGCCGCCTGAGGCCCTTGAGCAGGGTAAACATCTTGTTGAGCAGGTCGCGGTGCCCGACCAGGGCGATGGAGAGGTCCATGGCCTCGGCCGACATCGCCATCACGAGCACCCCGGCCACCTCGGTGCCAAAGGTGTCCTTGTCGTCCAGCAGCACCTGGTGGGCCTCATCGATCACCAGCATCCCGCCCTTGGCAGCCTCAATCACCTCCCTCGTCTTCGGCGCAGACTGACCCTGGAAGCCTGACACCAGGTGCTCCCGCGATACCACAATCACCGCAGGCTTTTTCTGCAGAGCCACCAGCGCCGTTTTGGCACCCGACAGGGCGATCCTCTTGGCATTACCATCAGCATGTCCGTTGCCCTGATCAGCATCACCATGAGTACGTCCCTTGCCCTGATCAGCATCACCCCGTGCACGATCCTGCTCATCGTGATCATCCTGATCATCTCCATCTTGATCCCCTGCATTGGCGTCATCATCAGCATCGCGGTTGTCTTCCGCGCCGCCATTGATCTCATCCGCTTCATCATCTACCTCATCACCCACATCATCGTCATCTGCGTCATCAGGATTATCAGAGTCATCCGAGTCACCTGATCCCGCTTCACTCTGGGCAAAGGTGTTGAGCGCGTGGAGGCTTGCAGTGGCTGCGCGCAGCCTGGCCTGGCCCTCGCTCAGGGTGTCGTGGAGCACGACGAACTTGCATGGTCCCTGGCCACAGTAACAGTGCCAGGCACCGTCGATGCTCACATCACACTGCCTCTGACTGGACCCCGCAGCCCCAAAGCCGCCCTTGTTACCAAGAAGGGTCTGGCGGTGGGAGAGTGGCGGGTAGGGGAGGAACCTCTCCTGCTGCAGGAAGCGCTGCGCATCGCGCACTCTGGCCTCCGCGTCACCCACCATCGCCAGCGTGGAGGTAATGCTCTGCGACATGAGCAGCGCGTCCCGCCTCCTCTCCCTCGCCACCGCCTCACGGTAAATCATCTCAGAATCAGAGCCCTCGCCGTCACTCCCATCATCCCCGTCATCGTCGTCGTCATCGCTGCCGCTGTTCGAGGTCGAGTCCACATCCATGTAGTCCTCATCGGCACTGTCATCTCCCCCCTGATCAGAATGATGAAGGTGATCATGATGATCAAGACGATTTGTGTCGGTGAGGATGTTGCCGCCCCGGCGCAGGATATCGAGCCACTCGGGCTTGATCTCATCACCTCTCTTCAGGGCGCGGAGGACGGTGCTGGCCGTCCTGCACCTCTGGTCAAGCGTCGCCAGCATCTTGTCTGTCGTCACCTCTTCGGCCGATGAGAGCGAGGCTGATGCGGAGTGACATTTTCCCTTCCGCTGCCTTGTTGTGGACGCTGGATCTGGTTCCGGAGCTTTCAGGACGCCGAGGGCGCGCATGACGGCGGCCAGGTGCCTGAAGAAGGTTGTCTTGCCCACCCCTGGTTCCCCCACCCCGAGGAAGTGGAGCATGTGCCCCTCGGTTCCCCGCACCTTGAAGATGTACCTGATCAGTTTGGCCACCTGCTCACCGGGACCTCCAGGCCGATGCAGGCCGATCATGCCCCTGAGATCATCGATCGCGCCAAGCAGATCAGCGAAGCACACATCTTGCAGGAAGATTTTCTCCGCCAAGGTGATGACCTCTTTCGCTGCGGTGCTCTGATCGATGGCGGGATCGGAGATTGTTTCTGCCTGATATCCTTGATACTTGATTTGCTCCCTGATGATCATCTCCCGCACCTTGTCCAATGCTGTCTTCTTCGCCGCCTTCAGGACAGATGGAATCGGGTGATCCTCCATCACCGCTCCATCGATCCCTTTGCCGTCCATCATAATCCCCCACTACTGATCTCCGCTGAGGGTATGACGTTTGATTGTCTCTGGTTATCGTTCTCTCCCTTCGATGATTTTGATGGAATATCTTGATTGCTGTGGATGATTTATGAGATGATGGAGCTTATTTCACAACATTTTATTCCACAAGCCCTGCTTTGTCGTGGTCTGAATCCTGTGGCTGAATCTTGTCGCTGATTTCCTGTCTCAGTTCACTGACATGATTCATCCTGATCTGAAATCCCTTTTTGATTTTATTGCCGATGGCGCCGCACCGGCCGCGTTGCAGGACTTCATTTTGGCCCATCCTGATTTGGATCTCGACGGCGACGTGAGTGACGATGGAGATGAAGGATGGAGCGCCTTCGCTGAGATCATCTGCCGCGGGGACCTCGCCGTGGTGGACGTTTTCCTGAGTCATGCCCCGGATCGGGTCGCGGTGAACCACGTTTGTGCAGGAGGCTGCACAGCGATCATGAGCCTGATCAGCAATCCCGAGGAGGGCGATAGCGATGCCATCTTTCGCCGCCTGCTGGCCCACCCGCTGGTCTCCTTAGATTTTGCCGTTCGGACGAATTTCATTTTGTACGGCTGGGTCGCCTTTGCCTGTGCTGCATGTCGCTCTCTTCGCAACATGAAGCTCCTGGTGGCCTCAGGCAAGCCGCTGGGCTGGTCGCCAGGTGACCTCTTGCCGAACAACGCAAGCATTGCTCCTTTGCCGCTCCGGGATGTTATGATACGCAGCCCTTTCTCCAACAAAATCCCTGATCTCCAGCAACGATTGGAGTCCCTGGATTGCTTCGTCGCGGATCCTGATCTGGCACGGCACTCTGCGAGGCTGGAATTTGCCGCCGAACATCGCCTGGTGGTCTCCACCTTCGATGCTCTGTGTCTGCCCGCCTTGGCCCTTGACCTCTTTGCCGCTGTTGTCTTCGTCTGCGATGGCCTCCTGCGGCTCAGGGACTTTGAAAATCTTACTGACAGTGCGGGTCACTCCCGACTTGTGGCTCTGGTCTCCCGCCTGCCTCTCGAGCTCCAGATGGTGCTCTGCCATCGGGTCGCTGGATCGGCAAGGTTGATCATCTTGACGGCGGATTCCGACCCGGCCTTTCGTCACCTTGCGCATCACTTCTCTTGCTGATCTTTTTTGACCTTCCTTTATTTCACGAGATCGTCACTTCCCGCAGACTGGAGTTTTCCTTGATTGGTGTTTTTTTGTGCGGGACAGTTGAAGTGTGATGACATAAGCGAGACATGTTGTCCTCTGCGCCTGTGCTGCGCTGCCGAGATGATGTCAGGCGGCGGCGGTGGCTATTATTTTGTCCTTTTGGTGTAATTAAACCCTCCACCAAGTCCCCGCAAACTGCCCATCCCGCTCCTTCAGACCCACCCCCCCCCCCCCACCCCAAAAGAACTTCCTTTCCGCGAGCCCAGAGATGCCCCGTGCCCCAAAATCCCTCACTCCCGCTGCGGCCCCCGTGGCAAGCTCCATCGCCTCCGCTGCTCCCGCAGAAGTCCCTGAGATCGAGGCAGTTCCCCTCCGTCTCCCTGTCGCAGTGGCAGAGGTTGAAAACCCGGCGGAAGTTGCTGCAGACCTTGAGGTGGCAGCAAAGAAGGGCCGATCACGCAAGACCGGAGCGAAGGCCGGTCCCGCCCAGATGGTGCACAAGAACCCACTGATCGAGCCCTCCAACCGCGCGCCCTCGCCTTACATCCTCTTCAGCAAGGCCCGCCAGCCGGTGCTGAGGGGGGAGAACCCCGGGATTGGTTTCGAGGCGATCAGTCATCAGGTTTCCGCCGACTGGCAGGGGCTCACGGCCGATGAGAAAGCTCTGTGGGTGGACAAGGCCAGGGAGGGCGCCGAGGTGGTCAAGGCCGCCTACCAGGCCTACCGGGCCTTCGATCCCCCCCGCAGGCCGGTGACCCCCTACATCGCCTTCTACTGCGTCCAGCGCGAGGCCCTCTCCAAGGAGCACACCTTTAAGGAGGTGGCCGCCCTGGTCGGCGCCAGGTGGCAGGCCCTCTCGGAGGCAGACCGCCAGCCCTTTGTTGCCGCCCGCGACCTCGCCCTCCAACAGTACGCACTCGATATCGCCGAGTGGCAGGAGATGATCGCCGCCCACATCGCCGCCCACCCAGAGCAGGTCGCCGTCCCGAAGCTCCCTGCCACCAGGAAGTCCGTCACCCCCTCTGCCTCCCTTCCCTCCAGCGCTTCCTCGTCCTCATCGAAGGCCAAAGGCAAAGCCTCTGGCTCTACCTCCGTCAGGCAGCCAGCCAAGAAGGTCACTGCCTCCAGCAAGGCTGAGTCCGGCCGAGGTGAGTCGAAGCAGGGCAAGAAGGCCTCCGCTGCTGGACCAGCAACGAAGGCAGGCGTTACTGTCGCTTCTGCCTCCGGCAAGAAGAAGACCGCTTCCACCGCTGCGCGGGTCCCTGCTGTGAAGGGGGCCGGGATCACCAAGGAGCACGCGAAGAGGAAGCCCGCAGCGCGCAAGGTGCCTGCGTCGTCGACTTCCTCTTCTGCTGCGCCAATGGAGGCCGCCGCCGTAGTCGTGGCCTGACCAATCAAGCAGATCGGAGACGAGACGCCACTCCCGCCACTCCGACGCTCCCCGACGCTCCTCGACGCTCCCCCAACCAACATCTTTTTCACCTGTCTGTAAATTCGTATAGAATCCTGAAGACATTTTTGATCAACATCTCAACCTGAACCTTGATATTGGAGGTGTGACGTCATTATCCTCCTTTCTTATCGCTGATGACGGCGACCCTTGAGGACCGCCTGGCGGACGCCATCTCCGAGGGCCAGGAGCAGGTGGCCCTGCAGTTGCTCGAGAGGCACCCTGACCTGGAGGTGAATGCGCTCGGGGAGCAGAGGAACACGCTCCTGCACCTGGCGTGCCAGCGGAACCACCCGGGGATAGTGCGCAGGCTCCTGGCCCACCCGGCGATCGACCCCAACACACCCTCGAGGAAGACCTTTACCTCACCCCTGGTGACGGCGGCGTACTGGGGCCGCCTGGAGTCCGTGCAGGTCCTGCTTCAGGACCCCCGCGTAGATGTGAACCGCGCCGAGTTTGACGGCCGCACAGCGCTGTGGTGGGCATCCTGCTTCAACTATCCTGGCATCATCAGGTGGCTGATGGCCCTGCGGGGCCGGGAGCTTGACGTGGGGACCTCGGTCACCTGCGGCGCCGCCAAGTACAATCCGCTGGACGTGGCCATCAACAGGAACGCGGAGTGCGCCGTCAAGCTTCTCCAGGACTTCGCAGCCGACCTCCCGGGGACGATCGCCCGCCTCAGGCGCGAGCTCAGGGTCGCCGAGCTCCAGGCCGCCGAATACTTCGCGGTTGTCGTTCTCCTTGCCGACGACCTTTATCTCCTCCCGTCTCCACTTTTATCTCCCCCCGAATCCATTCACAGAGTCATCCGCTTCCTGACGATGGCGAGGACTCTGCCGTTGGAGCTCCAGATGCTTCTCTGCAACAGGGCCGCCGGGTTGTCGCGCGACATGATCCGCACCTCAGAAACCGAGCCTTTCTTCCGCCTCTACGCCCACATCTTCTTGAGCCACTCCTCTCCTCGTCCCCAATATTGCGCAAAAGGTGACTCGGATGTGTGATGGTCAGAATCGAGAATGATGATTAAAATATCAAGTTATCAGGAACAGTCGTTTTTGCGTGATTTCCTTCATCTCCTCTCATCGTCGCCCTTCGAGTGAGAGGGTGCAGCGAGGTCATGGCGTCAAGGTCACTGGCGAGGGAGCTCGAGAAGATTGCGCTGCACTGTCCGCCATGTGTGACCGTGTCGCCTTGTGTTGGGGACATCTTCGTGTGGCGGGCGACTCTCTGGGGTCCTGAGGACACCATCATTCACGGTCGCGTCTTCACCTTGCGCCTGCTCTTCCCCTTTGATTTTCCCTTCAAGCAGCCTGTCATCCAGTTTGAGGGTCACATCTTCCACCCGAACGTGTCACCGCAGGGCAGGTTCTGCCCGCGACGAAGTTACTATGTGGGCGAGCCCGTGTACAGCGTCCTCCTGTGCGTCCTCGGGGTGCTGGCCAGTCCTGATCCAGAGGACTGCGCGAACTTGGAGGCCGCCGAGATGTGCCTCTTCTCTCCCGACGAATTCTGGGCCCGTTTCTTCGCGGCCCTCCAATGTCCCCAGCCCCTGCCTCTGCCTACGCCTCCGCCGACCATCCCCTCTGGCGTACGGGACATCCCTTTGTCCCCACTCAACATTCCCTGCGGCTCTGGGTCTCGAATCTTGCCACAGCCGCAGCCACACACGCCCAAGGTGTCCGAGGTGTCCAAGGTGTGCGAGCCCACGGAGAACCTGGTGACGTCACAGAAGCGGGTGCTGAGAGAACTTGTTGATGGTGTGATTGATGACGCGCTGCCTGCTGTGCCTCAATTACCGATCCTGGCCGATCGCAAGGGCAAAAATAAAGACCTGCGACAGTATCTCAAGTGTGCTCAAGTCCCTTTCCCTGCTCACAGCCCCAGATACCGATCATAGAAATGGACGAGCGGGGAGGAGTCTGCTCATTGTGCGGCGCTGGCAAGGGCATGATGTTCCACCATCCCGTTCGTTATATTTCATACTTCACCCGGGGACAGGAGCCAGGCGGTGTAGTCGCGCCCCGCCTGTACCAGGTCAAGTGCCTCCCCGAAGACTACCGGGACGGTCACCCCGTCTGCCAAGACTGCCTGCGCAAGAAGTATCCCGCGTAGCATCTCTTCCATCCCGAGAATTTGTATCGCACCTGGGGCAGAGTGGAGCGGAATGGATCGGAGAAAAGTGTTTTTGTACCCGCAGACTTTAAATTACTCGCCCAAAAGGACAATCAGCACCACCGGAAAGAAGCAGATCAAATCATTATGGAGGCGCAACCATTTGAGCCGGCGCAGGCGCCCGGGAGCCAGGGCTGGGCTGACGTGCACGACATGGTGACCCAACTTAACACCTGGAGGCAGGAAACCCTCCCCAGGCTGAGGATGGTGGTGGCCGCCACGGGCACCGCCACCCCGGAGCAGGCCCAGGCGCTGTCCCGGCCCGAGATCATGGCGCTGCTCACCAAATACCTCGAGGAGCGGGTCCTGGAACTGCCTGACGAGTCGTTTCTCACTGATGACGGTGTCCTGATAGTCGAGCCGCTGAGGACCTTTGATGACGGCCGCCTCACCGACCTGCAGAGCGCCCTCACCAAGTGGGAGGACTGGCTGGCCGACCACCCAGAATCTCTGCCCGGGGACAAACCTCCCCCGCGCTACGGATATTTGGTTCCGGAGAAGGCCGCGGAGATAGCGAAGGTGATGCGGGCCCACTATTTTGTGGAGCACGTCGCCGCCACCGACGCCGTGGCGTCCAGGGACGCGGACGTCATGGACCTGTACGCGCTGGCCTCCGGCAAGGCCGCCTCGGCAAAGGATGTGCTCGCGGAAGGGCTCAAGGTGATGCTGCGCAAGTCACCGGACGCCCCGCTCTTCACCGCCATCACCATCTCCGGGGTGGACGCCGAGGGCCACCAACTGAGGGTGGCGCTCTCCCTGGCCCCCGGCGCAATGCCCCTAAGGGGCAAGGAGGCCAAGGAGCTCCGCAAGGTTTTTGGAAAAGAGTGCAGGAAGGTCCTGGTGGCCTTCAAGCTCGGCGACGAGGTCGGGGAGCGTGTCCTCGACTGCAACACCAACCCGGGCGCTGTCAACACCCTCGCCGACCACTTCAGCCGCCGCTTCACCGAGGTCACCGGCGTCATGGTCTTCGGTTACCCCGAGTACCAGGACCTCGCCCAGCAGGCCGCCACCACCCAGTCATCCTGCTCATCATGCGCAATCACTGGTGCCAACTTCTGAAAAGATCGAACTCTCTCCATCATCTTCTTGCGTTTGAATTGTTGTTGAGGCCGGTGATTTCCGATTTGGGGCGTTCGATATCAAGAAGAATCAGTGATCACGTCATCGCATCGTGCCCATCCGCAGGTAAATCCAGGTCAATCCAAGTGAAGACAGATAGATGGCAGCAATGGCGGCAACTCAAGGACATCAGCCGTACTCAGATCATCGTCATCACAATGATCATCGTGATCGCCCCGATCATCTTCCGGCAGATACAAGTGACGCTCATCTGGCCCTGATGCGGGATGCAAGGAAGGGAGAGTTCGTGCCGAGAGGCAAGTGCCTGCACCTGTGCGGCCCACGGCTTACCCACAACAAAGGCGAGGCGATGTTCCGGCGGGTGCAGAACATGCCGACCTCAGAGAAGCGCGAGCTCTTTCAACAACTCAGGCGCAACCGGCACTTCAACGCCCAGACCCTGGTCACCTCCATGGGCCTCACGGTCGGCCAGTGCTTCATCTATGCCGTGCTCTGCGACGAACCCTCACGCTCCAGAATCGGGACAGACCCCAACAAGGCCGGCGACCCGCCTCTTCACTGAACAGCCCCGCCCCAACTCTCGGCAACGACTCCCCGCAACTTGCGATCACTACGAAATCACACTGTTTATCTTGATGTTGGATCATGATCTACATTTTGGCGAACCATTACCACTCCCGTTTTCCCCCCAAGAACAAAGCGTTGTTTCCAAGATCAATCACGATGATGAATAATGGATCATTACTTTTCGATCTCTGAATGTCGTGATCTATGTTTTGCCGAAGCATCACCAATCCCATTTTTCCCCAAGAACAAAGCTCTGTTTGCAAGATTAATCACGATGATGAGTACGATGGATCACTGCCTTTTGATCTCTGAATGTCTTTTGGACGTATCTTCGCGTGCGTTGGGTGACAAGATTCCTCCCCAGGATAATGGACGACGTGGCACATGCTCAGGACTTGTATTTTCAGCACCTCGAGTACCAAGCTTTCTTGGCCCATCAGTCCCGGGAGGCCGATGAATTGAATTCGCCGGACCGGGTGCGTGATGAAGACAGCGACGGCTATCCCATCAGAGACGGTGACAGTGATAGCGACCCAGATGGGGATTTAGGGGAGGGTGACTGGTGGGACGATCGCGCCCTGGTGCAGTCGGTCTCTATCGGCGATGAGGTCTCTGCCCGCCACCTTTTAAAGCGCGGCGATATCAGCGCCGATTTCGCGCTCCCGGTTCCCCTGCTGTACTACAACGAAGACGGCGAGTGGTTTGATGATGACGACGATGAGGTCACGGCCCTCCAGGTCGCGGTGCGGAAGGGCCTTGTTGAGATGGTCCGCCTGCTGCTGACCTCCCTGAAGGTGGACCCAAGTTATCCTCCCTGGGACTGCCCACTGGCCCTCGCCTGCCGCGACATCTGCGATCGCCGCCTGCTCACTGATCAAAACAGCGCGGACCTCCAGGCGCGAAAGCGCGAGATCGTTGGCTTGCTGCTTGATGACGAACGGGTCCTGATCACCGCCGTCTCCGGCAGCCGCGACCTCACCCCGCTGGACTACGCGATATATGTCAACGAGGCAGATATTGTGCAACTGTTCCTCGACAAGCGCGCTGGTGAGATTTCAATACCTCACCTGCAGGAGCACACGCAGTGGCGAAAAGCTTTTGAGCCCTACGATCCCGCGCTAGACAACTATGGGGCCCAGCCTCCATGTCCGTCCCTGATGATGACCCTGCAGCGCTTTGTCTTCGTCCAGGGCATGAGGACCGGGCAGCCGGCGCACCTTGCTGCGGGGTTTCTCGCCTTGACCATCGGCCTTGTGGATGGCTACCTGGAGGCCGACTCTCTGCCCAGATACTTTGGCATCTTGCAGAAGCTCCCCCTGGAGTTGCAGGGGCTGGTGTGCTGCACTGAACTGCGGCGGGGTTTTGTGCCTCGCCAGCAGTTTGAGCCTGCCTTCGCCGCCCTCATCGGCACGGCCCCTAACCTGTGATCTCATGTCCTGTTGTTCACATCGTTTAGGAAGAACGAATTGACAGATGGCTTGCAATATTTTGAGTTAGCTTGGGATGGCGTGAGGTGGCTTGGGTTAGATATCATGAGATGGGTATTTTTAGTGCGATAATCAGCGGACGCCTGGTAAATCGTGTTTGAACTCCGCTCTGCAACAACATAATTGCGGCGACCCTTCAAAAAACGATGAGCGAAGCATATCGCGCGGCCGGTGGTGGGGGTGGGGGTCGGGGCCCTGCGGGGAGTGACCTGCCCGCGGCTGATGCCTATGGGGGCGGCAAGAACCTGGACATGAAGTGCAGCCTGGCGCTGCAGCAGATGCGCTTCCACCTCTCGGAGGAGGACATGAACCGCAAGTCCCGGGGGTACCTTACGGAGGAGGACGAGGCCAAGGCCAAGGAACCCGGGATCAAGGCCTGGCTGGCGCGGCACCAGGTCATCTCCAAGACCCTGCACAGCCCCTTCTTCTACGCCGGCCTCATCACCCTCGTCACCATCCTGCTGCTGCTGGTGGCCAAGCCCTCGTTCGTCATGACCGCCGGCCCGCACCCGCTGGCCCTGCCTGACCCGAATTACCTGGCCATCGTCCTCTACGGGGCCGCGGCCGGCGCCGTCTTCCTCCTCATCCCCCTAGCTCTCTCCAAGATCAGGACCGGCAAGTTCGACCTGAGCAACGGCTTCTCAGAAAAGGCCTACAAGGACGTGCTGCCCAGCCAGAAGGCGGGTGGCAAGGACCTCCAGGGGGACAACGATGCCGCCACCACGCTGGCGGACTGCGCGCGCTCCCTCAGATCCGCTGCTCGTTATTACTGATTTTAATCCCCGGTGGTGGTCGCCTGTTTGGGATCTTTTTTTGAAAGAGCAGAGGTAACACATTCACAACTCTCCTGCTCCGTGAGGTTCTCCAGGTTGGACCGAAACGAATTATGGAACCTGAAAGTGAGCAGAGATCCCGGGCTTTTGATGTTGATTTCCTAAGCGATTTCTTCGTCGATGATCCCCGCGGGCTGGAGGCCAACTACGCCGCTGCCAACAGCGTGGGCGCCCGCAGCAGAGACCCCGCCCGCCTCCCGGCCGACCTGGCGAACATCACCGCCCACGTTGCGAGGTTCTTCAAGGGGGCGGGAGATGCCCCCGCCACCCCAGCAGACCAGTACTGCATCGACAAGATCCTGAAGCGGGACGTGTATACCTGGTATCAGGCCCTCCTCAGCGCGACCACGCAGAACGAGGCCAGAGCGGCGACCAACAACCTCTACCGCCTGACCAGGGCCCTGGCCCAGGCTGTAACCAACCAGCGTTCGGTTTCCTCGACTGTGACGGCGAACGCAGCCCGCACCCCATCTCAGCCACCGGCTGCGCAGTCGCGGCGGACCTTCCCGAATCTTCCTCCAGCATCGTCGTTCCCTCAGACCCTGACTCCTGTAGGTGGCCGTGAGGCGAGTGGCGAACCCGCCACCCCTGCATATAACTTCGGTTTCGGAGAACCCCCATCACAAGAGGTGCAGGCGTTGTATGAGGGACAGCCCTCTCAGATGGGCGAGCGCATGGAGGTAGACCTCACCGGGTTCCCTCCGGCTCAGTCTCCGGGCTCCCTCATACAACTGCAGCAGGAAGAGCAGGAGGTGCCATTGTTGCGCGCGCTCGCTCCGAGGCAGGGGCCCGTGCCTGCACTTCCCCCGCTGCCCTTCACCTCGGGCACACCATCACCATCACCATCACCTTATCCATCGTTGTCACCTTCTCCCTTCACATCGGCTTCCCCAGCGGCTTTGCCGATAATCGAGCGGGCGACGCGACCTCGTAGTGAGACGGCGACTCCAGAACCACGGGTGGCCCCTAATGTGCGGGCTGGCCTGCAAGAGCAACAGCAGAATGCAATGGAGTTAGACGAGAATCTCCTCGCTCTGGTCTCCGCCACGCCGAACATCCAGGCCCTCGCTAGGGATGATATTCTAGCCCAATCCGAGGCCCTTCATGATCGCGTCGCCTCCATGGAGGCCGAGGTTGCGGACACTCGGCAGCAGATTGTCCAGGTACAGAGGCAGGCGGGGGCCTCAAATGCCGCGAGCCCACAGAGTCTGCAGGATCTGCAGGCAACCCTGGCGGCGCAGCAGGCGGCGCTCGCGTCTGCCGGGCAAACCGAGGCCGAGGTCTTCGCGAGGAATGCCTCGCTCATTGGCGGCAACGGCAGCGTCGCGCAGGTCCGCGCGGACTGGATCGCCCACCTGGCTCAATACAACGCCCTGACTGCCGCTCAAAAGCAGCAGGTGGCGGAGTTCTGGCCCAAAGACAACCCCTACCAGCAGTTCCTGCTCTCACTCCTCCAGAACAACGCCTCATACGAGCAGGTGGTGGAAGCCGTGGCCACCTCCCAATCCGCTGATGCTGCCGCCAGGGGTGAGGGCGCCACCACAGACACGGTCTTCCTCTTTGGGCAGAAGTCCACGATGGCGCTGACCCTCACCTTCTGCGCCAACTTCCTGAGGGTGCTGACGGGCTACGCCGCCGCCGCCTATCCGGAAGATCTGGTTTTCCAGAGCGCCCTCGCCCTCTACCAGACCGAGGTGGTGCCGTGGCAGAATGCGGTCATCCCGGGATCGCTCGCGGCCTCACTGGAGCGGAGTGACCGCAATAGGCCTCTCCCGGAAGGTGACGCCAACTGGTATAATCTTCAGGGCCCCGACGGGGCACTGTATCACATTTACCCAAAGATCGCCGCGGTACCACCCCGGAACAGGGACTCGCTGAAGAGGCTGCTGCCTGCATTGGAGGGCACCCTGCCGGTGCAGATACCCTTTGTCGAGCAGGCGTGCTCCCCAGCGGCAAGCGCTATAGGGAGGCAGGCGCTCACCAGAATAGCCCGCCGTGGAGGTGGTGCAAGTGGTGGAGGCGTCGGGGGTGTGGGAGGCCGCGGTGGCCAGCGCAGAGGTGGCGGGGGGACGAGGAATATCCAGCGGGTTCAGCAGTCGGGAAGGGTGCCGCCACCTTCCACCTCGATCGTGCAGGGCCAGCCTGCCTATCAGGCCATGACGGCCGAGCAGCGAGCCAATCTGCGTCAGGGAATCCAGGCGGCGCAGGCGGCCCTGATCAATCCCTCACCCTCGCCTGAGGAGGACGTTCCCCTTCCCGATTACGAGTCGTTCCTCGAGGAACCTCCCCAGGCTTTCTTCGACCAAGGACAGCAGCAGCAACAGCAGCAGGGGCCAGGGTATGTCGCGGCCACCACGTTCAGCATTGAGACCGCCACTCCAGGGGTGACACTTCCGCCTGCGTGGCAGCAGATCTGGATGGCGCAGCAGAACAAGGAGAGCGACACCTTCGTGAGTTACGACGACGAACTGTCCTTCTATCAGGGGAGCCATCCAACGCTGAATGTCCAGGGAGTCGTCGGCAACATCGCCAATGACCTGGCTCAACTGCTCGTCGTGGCCAAGGCCGAGATTCATGAGTCTGTGGGGCCACCTCCGGGCGCGGACCCTTCTGCGGGGGTGGTTTACCGGGCCCGGACGCTGGGAGAGGCACCGGACGCCGGGCGTTACCCTGTCAATTTTAAGGGGCTGGCGGCCATCTGTGGTGTCCCCACCAATCGGCGCACGCAACCTCCAAACACAATCCCCGGCGCGGACTTCCATGACTTCCCGTACTCTCCCTTCGGCCTTGACCTGGTGGAGAACGTGAGAGACATCGCTGAGGAGGGAATCCGCTGGAAAAAGGTGCTCTTCGCCACCGGCGCGCCAGGCACCGCTGATGCCAAGAAGGTGGTCGGCTTCATCGTCCTGAAGACCCAGAATCTTGATTTCGCCAATCTCCCTCAATTCTGGGACCCGACCAACCAGAACGAGCGCCATGAGGTGGTGGAGATCGCGGTGGTATGCGCCAGCGCCCAGCCTAGAGAGGCTGCGGGTAACAAGCGGATGCTCCAGTTCCTGAGCAATCGCGCTGACGAGCGCGCCCAGTACAACGTGGCCGCGGCCACCTTCGAGAGAAACCTGCAGAATCAGCCCATTGAGCAGGTCATCCTGCGGCGCAACCAGGTGGTCGGCGCCAGTGATCACCCCAAACTAGGCCGGCTGCTCCTCGTGGAGGCCCTGCGGGTCATTGCTGCGGACCCTGAGGTGAACACACTCCCCATCTACCTCGAGGTTGCCAACGCCGTCACGACGGACAAGGGCGCGTACCATGGCCCAAACACCAGGATTATTCAGGGGAACCTGCACAACGTCGAGCGCGCCTGGCAGCAGTACCTTGCTCTGCCCCTCAGCGGCGAGGGCGAGGGCGTGACAGACCCCAATCCCTTCCAGAGATACCAGGTGATCGCCTCATATCTTGCCGCTACCTACCGCTACCAGTTCGGCTTCCGGCGCATCTTCCCGTTTCAGGCGCTCGACATGGGCCTGGACACCCTCGCCTTCGGCCAGGAGGGCGTGGAGCCTCCCGTCGTCGCCACCCAGAAGACAGGCCTCTCCACCCTCGACGAGAGCGCCTTCGACGGGCTCTACAACCGTGGCATGATCCGCGCCCCCGTCACCCTCCCCGAGATCGACGCCATGCTCCGCCTGATAGGCCAAAAGTAGACCTCTCCCGGTGGTCGCCGCCTTCGGCAACCTGCTGAACACCCTGTGCAATGCGAAATTCAAGACAGAGTATGACATCACCCACAAAACGGCCCTCAATTTAAGTCATCCACCAAAACAGTCTCTAGCCTCACTTCCTGTGCCTCCTCTCATACCCCGAAGCAGAAAAGAGGCGATGCAGGGACCCCAACATCATCTACCGCACATGACGCCGCTGGCGGAGTTGACGGACGTGCTGCCGGGGGGGAAGGTGAGGGTGAATCAGCAGGGCGCCCAGCGCATCCTCGAGGCCCAGCGCGAGCGCCTCCAGGACGAGCACGCCGCCAAGCAGCAGAAGGCCCTCGACGCCGTGACCTACTTCAGGGCCAAGCTCCAGACCCTGCCCCCCGACACCAGGCAGCACCGCGACGCGCGCGACCATCTACTGGTGCTGGAGCAAGAGCTCGAATCATTAGGTCGGCGTGTCGATGTCAGCCTGCAGGAGGACGTCCTCAGGGGCTACGAAGCGGCGTTGGCCAGGCCGCCGCCGTTCAGGAGGGCCCGCAAGGTGCAGGACTTTGTCGCAAAAAACGTGTCCAGACACTACAGGCTCGGGAATGTGTCGGTGCCAGGAGACAAGGCCGAGCCAAACTCTCCTGCCTCCGGGTCTGGATTTGTGGCACATGATGCCCCGCCCGCAAAGCAGCAGGGTGGTGGCATCTCGAAGCCTGGGGCCAAGGCCGCGAAGCCCAAGACGCCGGTGGCCCGCGGGAAGGGCAAGGAGAAGTTGGCCAAGATGAAGCCTCATGAGACAGAGGGGTACAACGCCCTCGCCAAGTACGTCAAGGTGGACGAGGCTGCCATCCGCAATCGGGAGTGGCTCTATGAGCTTGTCGAGGAACTGTCGGCGAACGATCCCACTCTGCCTCCGGTTTTATCTACATCCACGTTTGAGTTATGCAGCAGCCCAAATTGCGGCGCCCCACTGCAACTCACGGCTGGAGGCGCAACTTTAGCGTGCACACGGTGCTCCTGTACTTGGCCCTACTTCGATAGCTCGAGCAGCGCAACGGCCTTTGGCTCCGAGGTCAAGATCAACAAGTGCGACTACGGCAAGTGCATTTTTCCCTTTCAACCTTCTCAAATCGCGGTAGATGAATTCTCTGTTGTCCCCAGAGCGGAAGTCGCACTTCAAAGGTAATCTGTTGACTACAAGTTTGCCTTCCAGTTTTGGACTAAACTGCATTCAACTGTCCTATAGAGTGGCTCACAAACGTATGTGCCCAGATTTTGGTGTTTCTTGGAGGACCTCACAAGAAATCTCTCACACCCGTAGTTTCAGGCGAAGGAGTCCACGGTGGTGCCGGATGATATCATTCAGTTGGTTTGCAAGTGGCTCGTGGAACGGCGGCACACTGATCCAAACTGGGTGCCTCTAGATGTCATCCGCGAGGGCATGGGTGAGCTCCGTTTGGCCAAGCATTATTGCCACCTGACGCAGATCGCCTGCAAGATCACTGGCAAGGACCCCCCGAGGCTGACCAGGGACGAGGAGACCATCCTCAAGAAGATGTTTGATCACCTCCAGGCGCCCTTCCAGAGGCACAAGAGCGAGGGACGCGCCAACTTCTTTTCCTATCCGTAAGTCCGCTTCCTCTCCATTCTCCCATCCCGAATTGATGCTCACGCTCTCGCTGCTGTCAATTAGATACTGTTTTGTACAGGTAAGAGCCTTTCACCTTCAGCGAATAATCCAAAGCCACACCATTTCACTTGCCAACAACTGATATATTTAGTTTGCAATGATCCAAGGCTGGGACCACTTGGTGCCATGCTTCAAGACGCTGAAGGGCAGCGACAAGATCCGCTGGCATGACGAGGTCTTTCGCAAGTGCTGCCTTGATCTGAAATGGAAATTCACCCCCCTGGCCAACATGGACAGCGTCGGTATGGAGGCTGCCAACGGCTACCACGACCCCGAGGTGGAGGAGGCCACCATCGAAGCTATTGAGGAGGCCGCGAACCTCGGCGAAGAGGCAGTGGAGCACCAGGTTACGAACCACGCGAACCTGACCTCTCCGATTGCGAAGGGAGACCAGGTGACAGAAGGCCAGGTGTCGCTCATCAAGCCGAGTCGCAAGCGGCCAGCAGAATCAAGCGCCGGCCCTGGCCCGGCCCCCCAGGTTCCTAAGCTCCACCCCATGTTCATGAAGGCCCACTAAGCTTCACGGTCCCGCGATCACACCCCCCGGGACCACACCCCTGGACCACACCCCGCGACCACACCTCTTCTCTCGGATTCATTCTCTTTCGCTCCATTGCAACATTTCCCAAATTTTTGGACAATGTCACCAACGAAGATAACAAACAAATTTAAAAACTCCATTTTTCACTGAACACTCCCATTTCTTGCCATCGGGTCCAAATCAGAGGCAGAGATTGGCGCTACGTTGTGAGCTTGTGGCGAGGGTAGCACCAGCGGCATAAGACCGGGGATCCCCGAGCTCTGCTCCGCACTCAGAGAAGGCTGCAAAGGAGACTGAACAGGCAACTCTGGAGGAGGCTGAACAGGCAAGTGTAGAGACGGCTGTAGAGGAGATTGAACAGTCGGCTGAATGGGCGGCATGACTGGGGGCTGGGCAGGAGGCTGGGGGTGAGGGGGGACTTCCGTGAAGTGGTAGGCGCAAGCGAGGGCGATGGGCTTGGCGTTCCGGCGCCGGATGTACCTGCGCATGAGGTCGAGGAGGTTGACGTTAGCGGGGTTGACGCGGAGCAGGCGGTCCGAGAGCATCATCTTCTTCGTGTGCGGAGGATCCCCGGGCGGGGCTGCCGCACCACCACCCGGGTCAGCGTCGCTCCTCTTGAGGTGGACCAGAACCTCGTAGTCGCGGCTCAGGGGCTGGTAGATGGCGTCAAAGATTCCCGAGATGACGGGCTCCTGGTGGAGCGTGCGGTGGCGCCCAGAGCGGCAGAGGTAGGCCCTGACCAGTGTGGGGGTCCATTTCCTGAGGGACGCCGGGAGGCGCGTGCTGGCCGGGGTCACAGACATCCCGTAGGCCGCCATCCGCTCGGCCAGCGAGTTCGAGTTAAACGCGTCCTCACCCCCTGACCCAATCCCCCCCACATGGTGGGCAGAAGATGACGATGAAGATGAGGATGAGGATGAAGATGATGACGACGCAGAAGACGAGGAAGAAGAGGAGGGAGTTGGGATCGGGAGGATGGTGCTGGCCGCAGAGACGCGACGCCGTGCGCCACCGCCCCCGCCTGGGTGGCTGCGTGATCTTGGGGTCGGGAGGGGAGGAGAGAAAGAGGATGATGAATCATCATAAGCCTGCTGCTGCTGATCACGGGGGATGAGCATCTCCTGGGCGAATCTGCCGGGTGGTTGCGCGAAATTCGGACCCAGATTTGATAGCCCACCATAACCGGCAGGCGGTGCGGCGGGGGCAAGTAGAGAGTCACCTGGCAGAAATTGCGGACGGGCCCTCAGCGACAGCGTCCCCCCAACACCGGGAGAAGTAGGATGAGCAAGAGTGGGAGCGGGCAACATCACAGGAGTGCGATAGGAGTTGGGGGCCGGCAATCTGGGAACGCCGTCAGAGGCGGACACACGATCAGGTAAGAGATAACCCCCAGGCGCGGTGATAGGGGCTGGGGGAACAGCGGGAAGAGGATGTGCGACGCCAGGGGGGCGGGGTCCTCGCACCACAATACGAGGCGGTGCCACCACAGCGGCGGCGGCTGGGGTGTTCGAGGAGCCCGGAGAATCCTGAATCATTTGGATATCGTTTCCGGCGGCCACGTTGGCGCCACCGCGGAGGCCCGAACGAAGTCGCGGCAGCATACTCATCCCCTGCTGCCCCCCCGAAAGCGGCTCCTCAATTCGCTGCCGAACGGACTCCTGGATTGGCTGCGGAGGGGGTTCCCGGACTGCCCGCCGCAGAGGCTGCTGGATTGGTTGCCGAACGGGTTGCTGGATGGGCTGCCGAAGGGGCTGCTGGATTGGCTGTCTCAGGAGCTCTTGCTGTTGGCGCTGCTGTTCCTGCCTTGCGGACTGGCGGGCGGCAGTGGAAGGCGGAGGCGTCATGATCTCGCCGGGAGGGGTGGCCAGGCGGCGGAACTGCAGACCTCTGCGATCCACCTCCTCGCCCTCAACCCCACCGAAGTATGCGGAACCCGGGACACGAGATAATTCAGACCCTCGTGACATAATCCAAGAACTTGGCAAACACGCCGAAGTGGCGCTCTGCAAAAAGGTGAGCCTCAGGGGTAGTCACCCAAGGCAACAACAAGAAGCAAGATGCAAGGAGCAAGAAGCAGTAGGCAAGAGGCACGAGGCACGAGGCACGAGGCAAGAAGCACGCAGTGAAGGTTGCAATGTGATCACCTTGAGCAGCGGAAGAAGAAGAGGATGAACCAGGAAGTGGCGTCATCCACATCATCGGCGGGCAATGTATGATCATGACCGGTATGATGAACACGATCAAGGTGATCACCGTGATCAGCAAGATAAATATCGTCTCCTTCACAGGCGCCCATTGATTCCGCAAAGTACGCAACAAGATACCCCATCATCATCTTCCGCTAGGCCGTGAGTCACCCACCAGAGTGGTTATCAGATACCGGATATCTGGAATTGTGATCGTGCGCGGGAAAGGGCACTATCTGACTTGTCTGTCTTATTTGATACCTGAGACAAAGATGGCGTGCGCGGCGGACTGCTTTCTGCCTGCGACCAGGACCGCGGAGTCGGTGTTCGTGCGCCGGGATGGGGGCAGGGGGGGCCGCCCGGTGAATCCTGAGTTCGTCGAAACCTACTCCCTGGCTGAGTCGACCGACCCCTCGAGGTGGCCTGCGGCCTGCGCCACCCCCTGCTTCAACTGCGGCGGGCCGATCCTCGGGCCCCCAGTTGCCTGCCCCATGCCCCAGGCCCTCGGCCCCTATGGCCCCAAGGACCAGCGCGTTGAGTTCTTCGGCCGCTTTGATAGCTTCCCGTGCATGCGCCGCTGGGTTAAAGATAGAAGGTACCCCCACCACAGCCAGTTGCTGGCGGACATCGAGACGATGGAGCGCGAGTGGATTGAGGCCGGGCTGGTCTCCAAGTCGGACGCGGGCAGGGTGGCCCCGGACACCTACCTGCTGCTCACGGGGGTCCTGTCGCGGGAAGAGTACTGCTCCGGGGCGACCATTGACGGCGCCCACGTCGACACCCTCGAGCGCCCCTTCATCCCCTCCGCCATGCTGGTCGTCACCCGCACCCCGGCGGCCCCAGGGACCTACCCGGTGCTGCTCGGGGGCCGCCGCCCCCACACTGTGTCCTCCCTCCTGCGGCCGGTCGGCAACGCCGCCGCCACCGCCAACGCAGGCGCCCAGAACCGCGGTCCGGGCAACCCCATCACCGTCCCGCCCCTCTCAGTGCCACCCACATTTTCAGCCGACCAGTTTCTCGCCACCTCATCGTCATCATCTGCCTCTTCCTCATCCTCTTCATCTACCTCATCCTCATCCCTTTCATCCTCGTCGTCCTCGTCGTTTTCCTCGTCGTCATCGACTTATGGGGTGTCGGCGATGGAGACCTCGGCGTCCGGCACGCCGATCGCGTATGGCCCGAATCTGGTGGTCGCGCCGGTGTCGCGCGAGTACTATAACCCAACGCTGCTGGAAACCTCCGCCCTCAGCCAGTACGTCCGCAAGCGCCGACTCACCCAGGCCTCGGAAGCCTTGGAAGCCACCGACACCACCGGAACCACCGAGGCCACCGAGGCCACCGAAGCCACCGAAGCCACTGAAGCCACTGAAACTGCAAAAGCATCAGAATCCTTGGGGAGGTTAGAGCTCAGCGGGCTCTCGTTCGCCATTCAGAATGCAATCTGCGCTCGGCAGGCTCCGGTCCCCAGGACGGGGGCAAAGGCCGCGGGACAGATGAAGCCTCCGGCACCCCGCAAGAAGCAGAAGCAAACGACCATCACCCAAACCCCATCAGCCGGCGCCGGCGGCCTATCAAGCTACCCCACCGCTGTCCCTGCCGCTTCATCTACCCTCACTCCGGCCCCTATCCCGACCCCGACCCCGACCCCTAACTCTGTCCCTAACTCTGTCCCGAATTCTGTCCCTATCCCCGCCCGTGATCGTTCCCGCTCCTCCGCGATATCAGCCCCTGATCTGCAATCTCGCCTAATGATCACCCCCGATGGGCGCGATGCGATGATGGTCGATATCGATCAGGTCTCGCCTTCATCAGGATTGTTGATTTCTCCATCCCATTCTACTTCAGCATCATCAATGCCCTCTTCATCGACTTCCTCAATCTCATCTGCCCCGGAATCTTCATCATCCCTAGCGTCTTCATCATCCCTCGCGTCTTTATCATCCGCCGCGTCTTCATCATCACTTGCGTCTTCATCAGCCTTAAAGGCACAAAGCACCTCATCCTCTTCAGCCCCTGCTGCCATCTTCTCCGTCGCAACAACTCCCGCCTCTCCCGCCTCTCTCGCCTCTGCATCAGCGCCGAGGCCTCCGTCCAAGAAGTCCTCTGCGAAACCCAAGGCGACTGCTGACCTCATGGATCTCACTGACCCTTCAACCGGCGCCGCTGTGGCTGGTGCCAAGTCAAAGACTGGCGGTGCCAAGAAGCGCGCCGCTGCCTCGTCATCGTCCCCACCCTCGCTCGGTGCACCTGAGCCCGTGCAGGGTGAAGGTCCCACACCCGGTCTGGACGCCACCAAGCCTGTCCCCGCCCGGCCGGCCAAGAAGCCCCGTGTCGCAGCATCTGCTGCCCCCGAGAGCGCACCCGAAAGTGCCCCCGAGAGTGCCCTTAATGCCGTCATCCTGCCGGTCGATTCTGCACCAATCTTCATCGGCGAGATTGTGACCCACGTGGGCCGCCTGGCTCCCCCTGCCCCCATTGTCTCCATTGACCCCTTGGCTCCACCGGTTGCGAAGAAGGGCAGAGTCGCCGCCTCCAAGAAGGCCGCCGCCATTGCCGCTGTCCCCGCCCTGAAACTGTCCGGCGACGGATCTGCCTCCCTCAGCGTCACGGCCCCTGATCATCTCGAGGTCGGCAGTCCGGTCCCTCTGGCTCAAAATGGTGCCTCTGATGAAGGCGCAAACAATCTCCCCCACGTCAGCGAGGTCGCTGATGCCGGTGACGTTAACACTGTCGAGGGCGTTGAAAGCGTTGAAGGCGTTGAAGACGTTGAGGTCGTTGAGGGCGTTGAGGGCGTTGAGGGCCTGGAGAACATCAGCGGCGGGTCGTCTGGTCGTGGAGATGGAGGCGGAGACGCAGGTCCTGGGCCGTCCCAGAGGTCTGGAGCCCCTTCGCCCGGCAGTCCCCCTGCAGGTCCATCTTGCTCCAGTGATCCCGTGAAGCCGGTGATGGTGGCCCAGACTGTGCATGAGCCGGACTGGGTCCTGGTGCAGGATGCCGGGGGGGAGGCGGAGCAGGGCGAGCAGACTGACTCATCGTCCTCTCTGCTGCTCCCTGCTGAGGATGAGCAGCCGCCAGTGGCTCCCCTCGCTCCCCTGATCGCCGTGGAACCTCTGACTGGAGAAGAGGTCGCAACTGGGGCTGAAAATGAGGCACTCCAGGATGCGCAGCAGATGCAATCAATGCAGCAGGTGGAGCAGATGGAGCAGATAGACCAGGTGGAGCAGATGGACGACGAGACTCAGCCGCAGGATCCTGTTGGGACCCAGGGGGCTGGTGAGGTGGCGCTGGAGGCAGGGACTGGGAATGGCGGGCAGATGGAGCTCTGATTCTGCCTGACGCTGAAGGCGCTGACAGTGGCGGCCCTTGTGTCCTGCTCTGACTTCTGGCTGTTACTCCCTCTCCATCTCCCCTGATCTGCCTGATTTGCCTGATTTGCCTGATTTCTCTTGTTTCTTTGCTCTCCCTGGTGTCTTGTCTCCCCTCTCTTCCTCTCCCTGTGGCCGCTGATGCTGATGATCCTAAGAAAATAGTCACAGAGCCGTCATCGTCCTCCTCGTGCACCACCACTCTGTTGTCCTTCTCGTCTTCCTCCTCGTGCTCCCCTTGATTCCTTTGACTCCTTAGATCCCCTCCCCCCTCCACGCTATTTTCTCCTTGCAAATCGATCTCCTCGTCATCGTCGACTTGCTGCCATTGGCTGCGCCGCTGATGTTGACAATGACCACGATCACTATCACTAAATGGGGGCTCATCATCGTCCACGTGGCGCTTCTTGCCGCGGAGGGACTCGTCGGCCTCCTCTCCTTCCTCGAATATGGTGCGCTGGTGCACCTGGTCTAGGCGCTCCCTGCCCTTCAGCGCCTGCCGCCAGTCTTCCACGAGCGGCTGGATGTCTGCGTTCTCCACCTCCTCCAGCGCGATGAGGGCCAGCCGCTCCAGCCGGTCTGCCTCCGCTGCCATCTCTGCGGGGCTGAGGTTTGTCTTGGGCGGTGCAGGTGGCGGGAGCCGCGGACCCTGTGACGGCGTGAAGTCCAGCACCACCGTCCCCTCCTCCGCATCCCGGGGGTACGAGATCGCGCACGGCAGGAAATACTCCTCCATCTCAAAGGGACGACTTTAAACCCCAGACTCCAAATGCCGATGAAGGGGAGAAAGGGGAGAAAGGTAGTTTGGCGGAGGGCGAAAGTGGATCGATCAGGCAGGGGCTGTGTTTTTCACCTGGGGGAGTCAAAATCGGAGTCGATCCCACCCCCCAATACACGCCAGGCACTGTTTGAATAGCAGTCCACCCCCACTCGCCGCCCAGCACCCTTTCCTGAAGCCGAGGTCACCAAGGAGCGTCTTTTTGCCGCGCGACTAAGCAAACCGTTTTGCACACGAGCCACCTCTTTCCCCTCTTACTTTATCCCCCAAAAAGCGGAGCAGCATGTCTTTGAACGAGGGAGTCACCGGGGCCACGTCCTCTGGCATCCTGTCCCAGATGATCGCCCTCGGCGCCATGAACGCCTACATCAACAAGGGCGCCACCGTGTCCTTCTTCAGGTTCAGGTACAACAGGCACACCAACTTCGCCTTCGAGTCGGTGCAGCAGCCCTTCGGCTCCGCCGTCCAGTTCGGGCAGCAGGCCGAGATCGTCCTCAACCGCGCAGGCGACCTCATCTACTTCATGTACGTCGTCATCGAACTCCCAGGCATCATCGCCCTCAGGTAACCACCCAATTCTGAAACCTATTCTCCTCCTTCCTCCTTCTTTCTTCTTCATTTCTTGGTGTTATTGGAATCTGAACCTTTGGGCGGTGCGATGTTAGGCATGAGGAGCCGAGGAACTGTGGGCAGGGCTTCTGCGGCTTCCAGGGGGTGTCGTGCTACCCCTCGCTGACGCTCGAGGCCAACGAGTGCAACGGCTGCCCGACCGTCTACGTCGACTCGGCCCAGTTGCAGGACCAGGCCTACTACGACCAGTACTGGAATGGCTCCCGCGAGGCCTACCTCGCCTCCCAGTACGGCAACCGCTCCTGCGTCCCCTGCTCCGAGGGCCCCTTCTCAGACACCTCGTCGTTCCGCGACGAGTTCTTCGCCCCCACTTGCAACACTCCTTGTCCCGCTCCCGTCCCCTGGGCCCACTGGCAGAACGCTGTTGGGCAGCGTATCATCGAGAACGCCTCGATTGTCATCGGAACCAATGTTGCGACCTCTCTCTTCTCGGACTACCTCTACATGTGGGAGGAGTTGTCCGGAAAGGCTGGAAAGCGTCTCACCGAGATGATCGGCAAGCGCAAGTCCCGTCGCCAACTCATTGAGGACGCCAAGCAAAACCAGCGCCTTTTCGTCCCTCTTCCGTTCTGGTTCACGCAAAACTCCGGCAATGCTCTGTCGCTGGTCTCCCTCCAGTTCAACGGAGTCAAGTTGATGGTGAAGTTTGCCGAACTCCACAAGTTGATCGTGATCTCGGACCCCGGAGTTCGCGTTGTCAAGTCCTGCGACTTCTCGCCCCTCGTGGCGTCTGATCTGGCTGCCTACACCGAGACTACTTACATCATTCTTGATGTCGACGAGCGCGACCGTTACGCCACCTCCAACTTCGACCAATTGATGACACAGGTAACATCACCTCGTTTTCGCTCCACAGTCTGCTATTCTAAACGACATTTTCCTTGGCGTTCATAGGTCCAGCAATGGCGCTCTGACTACCGCACCCGCACCATTCACATCCCCCTGAAGTTCAACTTCCCCGTCATCGAATTCATCTGGGCCATCCGCCGCAAGGTCAACGAGGATCAGAACAACTGTAAGCCCTCATTCTTCACTTTATTTACAAATGAATTGTTGTTGACAGGATTTGTTGGTTTCCTTGCAGCCTTCAACTATTCTGGGATCAACGGACGTGACCCCCTGAAGGCCGCCATCATCAAGTTCAACAACCAGCCCCGTATCTCGGCCAAGTCCGGCGAGTACTTCCGTCAAGTCATCCCCTACCAGTTCCATTCAAGCATTCCAGAGGCTCATGAACGGATCTCTTTCCCCTCCCATTTTACATTGAAGTCCTTAACTAATTTTCTTATTCTCTACTTTAGATGTATGCCGTTTCCGACGCCTGTTCTTACTTGCTTGATGCAAGAACTAACCACTTTCATTTGTTTCTATTTTTAGTTACAATTTTTCATTTGCCCTTGACCCCGAGTCCCCACAGTAGGAAGTCTTGCTTTTTCGAATATTTGTGCCCTAGACTTAAGTTTCCCATATGTTTAGGCCGACTGGATCCGTGAACATGTCGAGGATTGATAACGCCGAGATGGTGTGCGAACTTCAAGGTAGGTTGTCTTTGCGCTTTAATTCTTCCTTGCGGACTCTTATCGTCCAGTAACATTTCCCCTTGCATAAATTTATAATTACGTCACCGCAGAGGGTCTTGACTCAGAAGAGGTTTCGGTGAGTATCTGCGTTATCTGTGGACGTGAGTCTATCAACGAGCCTAATTAATTTTCTTCTGATTCAAGGTCATTTTCTTCGCCAGGAGTTGGAACATCATTCGCTTTGTTGATGGAGTTTGTGGCGTCCTGTTCGGTACGTAGATTTCTAAGATCGAAGGTGGCCCATTGCTAAATTTGAGTTCGTGCTTTTAGGGAACTGAGCGAACCTTACGGGCAACAGGCCGTCAGTAGCGTACTTTTTGTTTTGCGGAATCAAGTGTCTCTTTTATTGATTTCAGAAATCGAAACTTCCTACAAAACACCTCTCTATGAAACTTGCTCTGCGAGAATAAAAGGCAACGCTTGCATTCGATCTAAATCGAAGTATTCAACGATCTCCTTGACCTTGGCCATGAAATCGTCGAAACTCAAATCTACTTTCCGCCAGTTACAAATGCTGCAACAAGGTCGGGAATTAGCGGAAGTGTAGCCAAGGGCGCTGTCAATGCGGTCGACACCGTTGCTGAGGTCAAGGGAAGCGACACCACATAGGTAACAGGACTGAGCACGAAGCTTATCGTATTCTTCATCGGAGATACTAATCTCCAGGTTCCTCCGGATCGCACCTCCCTTCCAAACCCACAATGCGCTACTTCCACCTCGTCTTACGCCCTGGGCAAGTGCATGAGGGTCATGAATTAGACCTTGGTGATTTGCGATGGCCCGAATATCATGATAAAACTCAAGCAATTCAGAATCGCTCTTGATAATGTTGCAAGTTCGACAACAG
>Ga0302313_10000093_pt1 | contig 80516 bp, 63 predicted proteins | sample III_Palsa_N2_2_FD_200454 | JGI IMG/M metagenome (GOLD analysis project Ga0302313, IMG submission 200454) | Peat permafrost microbial communities from Stordalen Mire near Abisko, Sweden - III_Palsa_N2_2 | ecosystem: Environmental > Terrestrial > Soil > Palsa > Peat permafrost | place: Sweden...
ATCTGCTTCCTCAGCGGCCTCATCTTCCGCCTCCCCACCCGCTCCAATCCCGACGCCCACCTGCCCCTCACCTCCACCCTCCCCATGCAACTCTTTTTCTGGGCCGCCCCCATCCTCACGCTCCTCTTCCTCGCCTCCTGGTACCTAACCTGCGGAGCCCCCACCTTCACCACCCACTACCCCGCCTGCAGCTAATCTGCTTCCGTCGTTGTTCTCCCCACCAACCGACACCTCGTCATCCTCGAGCGTAGCAACGGGCTTCAGCCCGCTGAAGAATCCCCCACCCCCAAAAGGGTTTTAGCCCCAGCCCCCCGGCCAAACAACGATCTGTCATCTCGACCGAAGCCAAACGGCCTCACCGTTTGGCGCAGTGGAGAGACCTGCAGTCGTTCTTGCCGTTGCCGTTGTTTGTTTTTCCCCGTCATCCCGAGGCAAAGCCGAAGGACCCCGTGTTGGCCTTTGCCGTTGCCTTTTTGGCTGTCATTCCGCAGCGCAGCGAAGGAATCTGCTTCTCCAACCATCAACTCCGTCATCTCGACCGGAGCGCGCCGCGCGTATCAAGAACAGTCGTTTGCTCCGCGTGGGCCTCCCATTATGAATTGCCCAACATGTGTCCACATGTAACAGAACTTGCTTTCATAAATGGTGCCCCTCAAAGGGCCTTGATACCTGACTGCGCCCCACATCCAGACTCTTTTGTTTCCCACCAGCAAGTCGCGATCAAAGTTGTCCTGAACGGGTTGAACGACATTTACGGGCACAGATCCTTGGATGTATCTCTGTCCTCCGGGTTCTACCCACTCGGTATGAACGAATTGTATTTCTTTGGTCTGCGGCCCATGAAGTTCGGAAAGTTCTTCGACCATTGGCAGAAAACAAAAGTCGAAGTAGGTGTACAAAACCACGGCAGGAGAGTTGCCGTGGTTAGTAAAAGTGAAGTTGAGGTTTTGGGTCGCTTCATATCCCAGACTCGGGACTACTGGTTTGATAAGCAACCACGGTCGTTCACTAGCCACAACAGCTTGAGCATTCAACAACGCAGCGTCGGCAGACTTCTTAGTTTCCGCGAGAGTCTTGCCCATCAAGTCCGCTTGCTTCAGGTAGACGACAATCTGCCCAACAATTCCGAGAAATTGAAAAAGGGCACAAATGGCAATCACGCTCGTCAGTCCAATAGTCCAGACATTGAAGTGATTCTGTTCCCTCATTTTGGCGGCTTCATCGGCGGCCTCGGCAGTGCTCTGTTTGGCGTGTGTCTCTACAACGAGAGGCGAATCTTGGGTGCCTCTTTGATCGGTATCGGTTGTCTGTGTGGGGTTTCCGCCAACATCTACTTTCTTGTGAGCCTGTACAGATGCTGACCCATGTGGAGATGCCCAGAACATCACTAGTAGGAGCGCAACTGTTCTCATGCGCCATTCTTACACCGAAGACCCTCCGCTCTGCCGAAGGCTGGAGCGCAGCCGCAGGCGAAGCGACTGAACTGCCCTCCTCCCCACCACCCTTACCCCACCCAGACACGCGAAGCCCCTCGCCGTCCGCGCAGGACCTAACTCACCCGTCTGGCAACGGGCTGGCCCAAACCGCCCTGGAATCGGTCGCGAGCCCAACCCTGGCACTCGTGTTTTTTTTCGCTTTCCTGAGCATGCTCTAAAGATGGCTCATTGCAAACCGTCAAGCCACAACCGCAGCATACCGACTCTATTGTCTTGTTTGGGTTCCAACGATGAATAAAGTACTGTTCAGAAGCGATCATGGTTTCACCGCATTTCGTGTGCGCCGAGTATAAACGGATTCCATTTACGGGAAAGCCTACGGCGCGTCTGAGCAAGTCTGCGCACTCCCCGTAGATTTCCAGCCTGGCGCCCCACCCGTACACGCACTTGCGGACGGGTGGGTTCCACTCTGCCGAAGGCCTGAATCTCCCTCCCCCACACCACCCATACTCGACCCAGACACGCGAAGCCCCTCGCCGTCCGCGCAAAACCCTGTCAACCCCCCAAACCCACCAAAATCCCCGTAACCCAATGAAACCAAACCAAATAAAACATTCCAAAGCTTGGCATAGTTACCCCCACCAACTCACTACAATAGAAGTAGGGATAAATCTCAACCCAACCTGACGTCCTCCCCACCAGCCCGGCGATCTATACGTTCGGCAGTATCAGCCCGGAATCAACGAGTTATAGGCCGTTACCGACAATAAGGGGGGTACTTTCGTACTTAACCCATCCGGAATCAAAGACCTACAAACCATTTTCACTCCCAGCAGGGGGGTACTTTCGCCAGTAACTCGCCTGAATAGAATACTTTAGGAGACAAGTCATACCTCGGGGGGAGGGGGGTACCCTATCCCAGCATCCCGCGGGCCCGTTCCACGTCCGCCTCCGTATCTACATCCAAATCCAACCCCTCATCCACCATGGCAGCCGCCCCACGCAATAGCTCCCGAGCCCCCACATCACCCCGCAACTCCATCAACTCCCCAAATTTTTCCGCCGGAAAATAGGCCGGAATCCCAACCTTCCCCGCATACCCCGAACCCGTAACCCGATCAACCTCGCCATACAACTCCCGCAGATGTTCCGCCCGCAGCGCCACTTGGTCACAAGCCATCACCACGACTCCAACAACACCCAACTCCTGAGCCCGCGCAACGCCAACACGGATCGAACTCGCCATCCCTTCATCGGCCAGCTCATTCACCACCACCTCGCAGCCGCGCAGCCCTGCGGCAACCTCAGCAGTTCGCACCATCCCCTCGCGCCCGCCCAAAACGTTCGCGACTCCTGGGTCGCGCACCACCACAATCACAGGCACCAGTCGAGCCTCCACCGCAACCCGAACCGCGCGTTCCAGCAGCGTCTCTCCGCCAATCTCCAGACTCTGCTTCGCCCGACCCAACCGCCGCGAAGCCCCCGCAGCCAACACCACAGCAGCAATACTCACAGCGCACACTGAGCCTGCAGATACCGCGAAGCTCCACCCTGCGCAATCTGCTCTTCCACCATCTCCGCAGTCATCCGCCGCGAGCTCCCAAGCTTGCCCTCACAGCAAGCCTGGATCTCCGCGACGACCGCCAGCGCAATCGCCTCAGCCCCATCGCCGCCCAGGTCCAATCCAACCGGCGCGAACAGCCCTTCGCAAGCCCGCTCCACGCTCCATCCCAACAGCGCAGCCGTCTCTCTCACCAGCAGCGCGCTTCGGTGCCGAGCACCCAGCAACCCCAGATACCGCGGCCCACACCGCAGCGCTCCCGCTAACCACACCCGATCCTGCTCATAGCTATGCGTCATTACCACCACCGCATCCCGATTCCCAATCCCCAACGCCTCCAACTGCCCAAACCCCTCCGCAACCACCACCAGCGTCGCTTCCGGGAACCGCTCCATCCGCGCCCACTGCGCCCGTCCATCCACCACGACGACGTTCCACCCCATCAGCGCCGCCATCTGCACCAACGGCCGAGCATCGTCCCCCGCGCCAAACACAACCAGCCGCTGCTGAGCCCCAATCAGCTCCTCAAACCCACCTTGCGTCTGGACCTCGCCGACAACCCGCCGCAAGGGCCGACCATTCTCCGGCAGCCAAGTCACCACCCGACTCTCCACTCCCTCCAACGACGCCTCCAGCGCCTCCATCAACCCCTCGAACTCCGCCGTCCCCGCTGGCTCCACCAGCAGATCAACCGTCCCGCCGCAACCAAGCCCATACGGAATCTCCGCCGTGTCGTCGAACAGCGTCGAGTACCGCTCCACCACCGCACCGCCGCGCACCATCCACCCAGCCTTCCGCACCACCTCGGCCTCCAGGCATCCCCCCGAGATCGACCCCGCATACTCCCCATTCCCCGCCACCAGCAAACGCGCCCCGACCTCCCGATAACTAGACCCCTCCACCCGCACCAGCGTCACCAGGGCCACCGCATCCCCCCGCCGCCACAGCTCCACAATCCGACGCCGCTCACGCATGGTGCAATCCTACCTCCATCGGCCGCTACTGCTTCTCGCTAAACGTATGGATGCCACACTCCAGCTTCTTCCCGCCCCAGCGCCCACTCCGAGCATCCGCCCCCACCGCCGGTACAGCCGTGCAAGGCTCACACCCAATGCTCGTATACCCCCGGTCATACAGCTCGAGCAGCGGAATCCCGTGCTCCCGCGCATACCCCTCCACCTTACCCCAATCCCAGTCCGCCAACACACTCACCTTCTTCAAGCTCTTGCCGGTCGGCAGACGATGGTCTTCCACTTTCTTCAACCCCGCCCGGGTAGGCGACTGCTCCCGCCGCAATCCCGTAAACCACCACGAATACGTCTCCAGAGAACGCATCAACGGCTCGACCTTGCGAATCGCGCAGCACCTCGTCGGCTCCACGATATGCAGCAATCCAAACTCACGCTCATGCTCTTCCAGTGTCGTCTTCGGAAGCGCGTTCACAAGGTTCAGGTCCCACTCCACAACCATCCGGTCACGATAGGCGATCAACTCAGGAAAGTGATATCCCGTTTCCAGAAAAATCACCGAAACCTCCGGCAAATGCTTACGCAGCATATGCAGCACCACCATATCCTCGGTCTGAAAGCTGCTCGTCAGACAAACGCTGCCCACCGCGGCCTGCAGAACCACCTTGGCCACTAGTTCCTCTGCTGAGAGCGCCTGATGTAGCTCGATTGATGTGTTGAGAGTCTGGCTCATTGCGTCTCCCTTGAATTGGATGAACCATCTAGACATTTGGAAGCGCCCTCGAGCGATTCAATGTAGCCTTCTCCGGCAACTTCTTGAATAGCCGCAACCGTTGACGCACCAAGGGAAGGACGAGCCGAAATAGCTTTAACATCCACAAGCTGCAACGCGCGGACTACACCCGGCAGCGAGGCCTCCGGAATTAAAGGATCATCCACAATCACCGCAGCACGTCCGCTGCTCCTCAGAGCGTCCCGTAATGCCACTGCTTCATCAGGAAGCCCGCGCAGCCACACGAACACAGCACCCGCAGCTTGGGTTGCACTCTTCCCTAGCGGCTCGACCGCATCGATAATCATCGCTGCGCCCACCGTAGCGTTCGTCACCGGATCAATCAGGATCAAGGCGCCCATCTCGCGATTCGCTGCATATGCGTCGAAAAACAGCGGCAAGCTAGTGTCGAATTCGACCTCCGCAATATCGTTCATCTGCAACTGCGAACACTCGCGCTGCTCTGTCGATTGAATATCGACCCCGTAGGCAATCCTTCTCGCCGCGGCCCGAACCGTTCGCGTCGTATGTTTTGCCAGATACGTTTGCCCCGCGACCAGCGGCTGCTCGTGCATCCACACCACCATCGCTCGAAATGCGCTGCTAACCCGCGGAGCGTTCTGATTCTCCCCAATCAGCATCTCGCCGCGGCTCAGATCGATCTCGTCCTCAAGCTCCAGCGTCACGCTCAGCGGAAAGCTTGCCACCGAAAGCTCTCCATCATAGGTAACGATGCTTTTCACCGTCGTAACCCGGCCACTCGGCAACGCCTTCACCCGCATGCCCGCCCGCACCTCACCACGTTCAACCCGCCCGGCAAACCCTCTGAACTCCGCGTTCGGTCGCACGACCAGTTGCACCGGAAAACGCAAAGGACCATCCGCCGCCTCACGAATCGTCAGCGGCACAGTCTCCAGGTACTCCAACAGGGTTGGCCCCCTGTACCACCCCATGTTCGTGCTGTGCTCGACCACGTTGTCACCCGCCAGCGCACTCACCGGAATCACCTCGACGCTCTTCAGCCCAAGCCGCTTCGCGAGCGCAGCAAACTCCGCGGAAATCTTGTCAAAAACCTCCGCGCTGTAGTCCACAAGATCCATCTTGTTAATGGCCGCCACCACATGAGGAATTCGCAGCAGGCTCGCAATATATGTATGCCTCCGCGACTGCGGTAGCAACTCCCCAGCCCGCTGAAATGCCTTCGCATCAATCAGCACAATCGCAACATCCGCTGTAGATGCACCTGTCGCCATATTCCGCGTGTACTGTTCATGCCCCGGCGTGTCGGCAATGATGAACTTACGCTTCGCCGTGGAGAAGTACCGATAGGCCACATCGATCGTAATGCCCTGCTCGCGTTCCGCCTTCAATCCATCGGTCAACAAGGAAAGGTCCACAGCACCGCCCGAGCGATTCACCCTGCTCGCACGGATCGACGCAAGCTGATCTTCGTACACGCTTTTGGTGTCATGCAGCAACCGCCCAATCAACGTGCTCTTGCCGTCGTCGACGCTGCCAGCCGTAGTAAACCGCAGCATCTCCTGTTCCAGATGGCTATCGAGAAACGCACGGAATCTCGTCTCATTCGCAGATCTCTCAGCTGAAGGCAACGTACTCATCAGAAGTAGCCCTCCCGCTTCTTCAACTCCATCGATCCCTCTTCATCGTGATCAATCGCTCGACCCTCGCGCTCACTGCGGCGAAAACCAATCAACTCCTCAATGATCTCCGGCAACGTCTCTGCCTCACTCCTTATCGCGCCTGTGCATGGCACACATCCCAACGACCGCATCCGAACCTTCATCAACTCGGGCTTCTCCCCCGGCAGTAGACGCATGCCCTCATGCACCAACGTGATCATGCCGCCGCGGATTACCGCCAGCCGATCCTCCGCGTAATACAACGGCACAATCGGAATCTGCTCCGCATATAAGTAAAGCCAGATGTCCAGCTCCGTCCAATTTGAAAGTGGAAATACTCGTATGCTCTCGCCCTTGCGCAGCCGCGAGTTGTACAGGCTCCACAATTCGGGCCTTTGATTCTTCGGGTCCCATTGTCCCGCCGCATCGCGGAAGCTGTATACCCTCTCCTTCGCCCGGCTCTTCTCTTCGTCGCGCCGTGCCCCGCCGAAGGCCGCATCAAAGCCGCCTTCCTCCAGCGCGTCCAGCAACGACCGAGTCTTCAGCGCCCCGCAACAGTTCTGCGTTCCTAGCTTCCACGGGCTCGCCCCGTCCGCGATGGCCGCCTCGTTGCGATGCACAATCAACTCTGCCCCGATCTCCTTCGCATAGCTATCGCGAAACGAAATCATCTCGGGAAACTTGTAGCTCGTATCGATATGTAGCAACGGGAATGGAATCTTGCCCGGGTAAAACGCCTTCTGTGCCAACCGCAGCATGACGCTCGAATCCTTGCCAATGGAGTAGAGCATCACGGGGCGCGCAAATTCAGCAACAGCCTCCCGCAAGATATAAAGGCTTTCTGCCTCCAACGCCTCAAGATGATTCAACCGCTTCTGATGAAGTTTCGCGATACCTTCGCCAGCGGCTCTGTCAGTAAGCAAGCAACCTCTCCTTACAGACCTCGAACAGTCTGCTTTGTTAAAGATGAAGTGCCCCGCAAAAGGACTATAGGGTTACTATGGGTTCACCAGAAGTTTTTAGATGAAGCCGTTCACGGGATAAGATCGAGTACGCGCGCGCTCACTAACAAAATCGACTTTGCCGTGGACATCGCGTAATCCGTAAACTGAAGACTTCCATCCTATTGAGCTTATTCGCTTCGAAGCCGAGCATCAAGCTTGAGTCAGCCGTTAAACCACGTTTCCTTCATATGTTCGATGCCTTCTAGGGGATACTACAGAAGTGAATCAGGCGCACCCGCCTCATTCCATGCAGCTTCTCGAAACCTCTGCTCCATGAAATACCTTTCACTCTGTCCGGGTTCTTTGGAGGAATCGCCGCAATGCAACGCTTGACTCAATGGGCTTCGCTTCTTTTAGTTATCGTCAGTCTTGGTACTGCTGCGGCAGTCTCCTCTGCGCAGACGACAAAAGGTGGCGAACAGCATATTGATTCGCGCGTCGACATCTACGGCGGCTACGGCTACCTCCATCCCTTCAACAGCAGCGTCGCCGGCTATGAGTTTCAGAGTGTCTACAATCCCAACGCCACCGTCGGCGTCTCCACCTGGTTCAATCGCTACTTTGGCGTTGAGCTCGAGGCTGGCTACTTCTCTGGCACCACCGAGCACAAGCAATATATTCCGTCGTGCACCGGCGAAACCTGCAGTCAACTCGTCTACACCGCTGAAGGTGGCCCCATTTTCCGGTACCCGTTAGGACGCTGGGTGCCTTTCGCCCATATACTCGGCGGCGGTGAGCGCACCAACGGACCCGCAGCCCAATCGCTGATGTGGGGATGGGGAGCCACCGGCGGTGTTGGCCTCGATTACGTGCTGCCCTTCTGGGGTCAGCACCTCGCTATCCGTCCCATTCAAGCGGACTATCAACGCTCCCAGGTCGTTTACGGTCCGCTCCTCCTTCCCGCTGGACAAGAGGGCGGCTTCAGCGCACTCAGCAATCTCAAACTCTCTGCCGGCCTTGTTGTCCGCATGGGCGACGTCGAACCGCCGGAGCCCGTCATGCTCGGCTGCGGAGCTCAGCCCGCAAGCGTCTTCCCTGGCGATCCCGTTAAAGTTGAAGCCAACGCCTTGCACCTGAATCCGAAGAAAACTCCGGTTTACACCTGGGCTGCCAATGGCGGCAAGATCACCGCATCCGGCCCGGAAGCGACGATCGATACGACCGGCCTCGCACCTGGAGACTACGTTGTCACCGGACATGTAGAGGAAGGCCCCAAACCTCGCCAGCAGGCATCCTGCGCTGCGCCCTTCTCCATCCAGGCCTTCCAGGCGCCCACCCTCACCTGCAGCGCCAATCCCAGCACGGCGGTCTCCGGTACCGACATCGCCATCAGCACCGTCGGCGTCAGCCCGCAGAATCGTCCGCTCACGTACTCCTACAGCGCCACGGCAGGCGTAATCGGCAGCTCTGGACCCACCGCTACCCTCACCACCGCGGGCTTGAGTCCAATGACCATCACCGTTACCTGCAACCTGGTCGACGATCTCGGACAGACCGCCAAAGCGACCACCGACGTCATCATCACTGCGCCCGTCGTTACCGCCCCGCAGACCCAGCCGCTCTGCAGCCTGAGCTTCACACGCGATCGCCGTCGCCCTGAACGCGTCGACAACGAAGCCAAGGGCTGCCTCGACGACATCGCCCTCACGCTTTCGCAACAGACCGACGCCCACCTCGTCATGGTTGGCAACTCGACGCCGGATGAGAAGCCCGAGGCCGCCGCAGAGCGCGCCCTCAACGCCCGTCAATACCTGGTTGAGGAAAAGGGTATTGATCCCACCCGCATCGAACTCCGCGTCGGCCCACCCACCGGGATGGTCGTGACCGACACGCTGGTTCCCGCAGGCGCAACCTTCAACGATCAAGACACCCACAAATTCGACGAAAAAACCATCATCCGGCATGGACAGGCCTACGGCGTCACTCGCTCCGGGGGATCGTCGAGGCCTCGGGGAGCGGCTTTCCAAAGACCAGCACCCGCTCCGGTCGCTCCTGCGTACACAGCGCCGGCAACAGCGACACCCGCACCAACCGCACCTGCTGATCAACCCGCAGCACCGACCACACCCGCGCCGGCGACTTCCGCGCCCGGAGCACCTGCAGTACCCGTAGCAACTCCAGTGTCGCCCGCTGCTCTTGCTCCTGCGCCGGGATCAACCCCACCGGTGACGGCTGCCCCTGAGACGCAGACAACCCCGCCTGCCTCCACCACACAGCCTGCCCCACAGTAGACGGCATATCAGTGGATCGCCGGATCCAGGAGCGCAACCAGCCTCCCATCGTGGCCATTCTCAACTTCTGCTAAAATCAAAAGGTTGGTCAGTGGTTGTTGCAGCTCATGCTGTTTCCCGGAGCTTTGCGTTCGCCCACGAACGGCCAGCCACTCATCTATTCCATTGTTCGGGGCGTAGCGCAGTCTGGTAGCGCACCTGGTTCGGGACCAGGGGGTCGGAGGTTCGAATCCTCTCGCCCCGACCATTTTCTCAACAAACTTCGATCAACCCCAGGTTAGGCCAGCAGATATTTCAGCAGCGCCATCCGTATGTAGAGCGCGTTCTTCGCCTGCCGGAAGTAAGCTGCCCTGGCATTCGCATCCACCTCGGGCGAAATCTCGTTGATCCGCGGCAGCGCATGCATGATAATGGCCTCTGGCTTCAATCGATCCGCGATCTCTGCATTGATCACATACACGTCCTTCACCGCGTCATACTCGTCCTTCGAAGCAAAGCGCTCGCTCTGCACCCGCGTAATGTACGCAACATCGGCCTCTTCAATCACACCCTCGAGCTTCTCTCCCTCGTGGAATGTTACCCCCTTCTCCATCAGGTACTCCCGGTAGGCTAACGGCAGCCGCAGTTGCCACGGCGAGATCAGATCAATCGTCACGCCCGGATAAAGGCTAAGCAGTGGCAACAGCGAATGGATCGTCCTTCCGTTGAGCAGATCACCCACCAGCGCAACGCGCAATCCACTCAGTCTCCCCAGCTCTTTCTTGATCGTGTACATATCCGCCAGCGCCTGCGTCGGATGCTCTCCCACGCCATCGCCAGCATTGATGATCGGCACAGGAGAAATCCTCGCCGCCGCGTCCGCCGCCCCCGGCTCATAGTGCCGAATCGCAATCGCGTCCGCATACCCACTCACCACGCGAATCGTATCGCTGATCGTCTCGCCCTTGGTTGCCGACGAGTTGGCGCGCGCGTTCTCCGCCGTCAGCACACCCCCGCCGAGCTTCTGCATCGCCGCCTCAAACGAAAACCGCGTGCGTGTACTCGGCTCAAAAAATAACGTCGCCAAAATTCGTCCGCGCAGTGGATCGGTCAGTGCACGAAACACATCGTCGCGCTCCATCTGGTGCGCCGACTCAAACAGCCACAACAAAAATTCAGGATCCTTGAACTGTCGTGCGCTGATTACGTGCTTAAGCTTTTCCATCGGAGCGAACTCCCTCAACCTGCCGGATAAACTTTGCTTTGCAATACGGTGTAAGTCACACGGCCAGGCATCGTATATCCCTCAAACGGGGACCAGCCGCACTTTGTCTTCATGTCCTCACGCCGTACCACATACGGCGCATCGGGATTGAGAATCGTAAGTGAGCCAACATATCCCGGCTCAATCGCTCCATACCCTTTGCCGAAACTCTCCGGCAGAAACTCCTTCACAAACTTCCCCGGATTCCATGCACACACTCGCGCAATATCCTGCGCGGAAAATCCATGCTCCACCATCAGCCACGTCGCAAATGCACCATACGTGTCGAGATGCGGCACGCCACTTACCCCCTCCATCTTCTCCGCGATCGTGTGCGGAGCATGGTCCGTCGCAACATAATCCACTAGCCCCACACGCAACGCCTCAATAAGCGCCAGCCGATCCGCCGGCCCCCGCAACGGAGGATTCATCTGCAACCACAGTCGATTCTCGTCCGTCAGCATCGAGTCATCAAAAAACAAATGATGAGGTGTAGCCTCAGCTGTCACCCGCACCCCGCGCGCCTTCGCTGCTGCAATCTTCTCCAGCCCACCCTTCGTCGAGTAATGACAAAGCTTCCCCACCAGCTCATATCGCTCAATCAAATACAGCGCAAACTCCGTCGCCGTAATTTCAGCCCGCGCAGGCCGCCGCTGTTCATGCGTCGGCTCTCCCGTACTCTCGCGCAAAATCGCAGGATCCTCGCAATGAAAGCTCACGTTCCGCCCGCGATACTTCGCAATCACCCCCTCAAGCTGTTCCTGCGAAGCAAAGAACAGATCCCCGACCGACGGCCCCATGAACGCCTTATACGGCACATGCCGGCGCAGCGGATTCGTCTCCGGCCCAATCCCCGCATACAGCGTCACATGCACTGCCGACGCCTTCGTCAACTGCTCCTTCGCCGCATAGCGCTCATCATCCACCGGCGCTACCGGATTATTCGGCATATCCGCAACATGCGTCACGCCCCCATGGATCGATGCCGCCGCAACCGTCGAAAAATCCTCCTTGTATATCTGCGACTTGCTCACATCATCACGCGCATGAATATGAATATCGCCGAACCCAGGAAAAATAATCTGTCCCTCGAGATCGAGATCGCTCTTGCCGGTCCGCGGCCCCACACGTTCAATCAATCCAGTTTCGGTATTGATCTCAATCGCACCCTCAAACACCCGATCATGATTCGCAATCTTTCCTTCAAGACGCAGCATGGGCCGCCTCTCGTGCCACGTTAATCTCATCCCGAAGATTTCGCGCCGCGACCGCAGGATCACCGCTGAAGATAATCCCACGCGAGCTTGCAATCAGCAATCCCCTACCCCGCGCATGCAATCCCGCAGCCACTACCGCAGCCACATCCCCGCCCTGCGCGCCAACCCCTGGCACCAGAAACGGAATCTCCGGCGCGATCGCACGAATTCTACGCATCTCATCCGGGTACGTCGCGCCGACCACCAGCATGCAGTTCCCCGCAGCATTCCAGTCCGCGCTCACTCGCATCGCCACGGTCTCCCACAGCGGCCGCCCGTCACACTCCAGATCCTGCAACTCCCCCGCCCCCGGATTCGACGTCCGGCACAACACGATGCTCACCTTATCCTGCCGCTCCAGAAACGGCATCAGCGCCTCTCGCCCCAAATACGGATGCAACGTCACTGCATCAAACCCCATCGCATCGAAGATCGAAGCCACATACCCGCGATTCGTATTTCCAATATCAGCACGCTTCGCATCGCAGATTGTAAATACGTCGGAATGCTCGCCCCGCAGATATTCAATCGTCAGTTCAAGCTCCCGCAGCCCCTGCGTTCCTCGCGCCTCATAGAACGCCATATTCGGCTTGTACGATGCCGCATACGAATGCGTCTGCTCGATGATCCAGCGATTGAACGCAAACAGGGGAAACTCCTCGCTCTTGAAGCGCTCTGGAATTCGCTCAAACTCCGGATCCAATCCCACGCAGACCAGCGACCCTACTGCATCCAATCTCCGCTCGAATTTGTCTCTCGCAGCGCTCATCGTCCTCGACCCAAACTCCTATTCAAACCCATGCCGCTTCGCCCACGAGCGCGGCTCATCCAGCCAATCCCGCACCATAGCCGCTCCAGCCTCATCAATCATTCCCTGCCTCACCGCGCACTCCAGTACCACCGGAAACGTAGTCGTCGCATGCAATCGCACGCCCGACATCGCGAACAAGTGCACAGCCTCAGGAAAGTCATAGCTGATGATCGCCAAACAATCGCTCACCACCGCACCCTCCGCCCGCAGCGCCTCGATCGCCGCAATGCTACTTCCGCCAGTCGTGACCAGATCCTCAACCAGCACCACGCGCTTCCCAGTTACATCCCCGCCTTCGACGCGTTTCTTCGTGCCATGTTCCTTCAGCTCTTTGCGAATAAACACCGAAGGCGTCCGCATCGCAAACCCCAGCGCCGCACTATGAGGAATCCCCGCCGCCTCGACGCCACCCACCACATCCACCGCAATCTCACGCTCTGCGATCAACCCTTCAAACCCGTGAATCACCTTCGCCCACTGCTCTGGCCAGAATGGAAACCGCCGATTGTCGCAGTACACAGGCGATTTGATTCCCGACTTGAATGTAATCGGAGCCGCCGGCCGAAACCCCACACCCTCAATCGCAATCAACGCCTCCGCAATCTCACGGCTCCGGCTCTCATAGCTAGTGACCCCAGCCTCATAGCTCATGGGCCCGCTCCTTGATGTCTTTCGCAAGCTCCGGATGCCACATCGCCGCGGTAGCCGACATCACCACATCCGCACCAGCCCTGCGATACTCATCGAACGCCGCCGCATTCCCCGCTCCGCCGACACCCACGATCGTAAACTTCTGCCCCAACTCGCCCCGAATCCGCGCCAGCTTCGACGCCATCGCCACGCCCGCCCACTTCACCGAACTGCCACACACCCCACTCCGCAAGCGTCCCTCTCCGGGCAGCGCCTGCTTCCCATCCTCATCCAGAATCTCCGCCGAGATCGTATTGATCGCCGCAATCGCATCCACCGTCTTCCCCACCTCGCGCAAGAACTCTTCCAACTTCTTCTCGTCCTTGTAGAACGCCATCTTGATGACCAGCGGCACGCTGCCAATCTCGTCCTTGATCGCTTCCACCACCTTCCGCGAGCGCGCAATATCGAAGCACAGCAGATTCGCAGTCCCCTCATTCGGGCAACTGAGATTCACCTCGATCACCGGCGCGCCCGTCTCTTTCACCAGCCGCGCTCCCAGCACGAAGTCCGCAATGTAATCTGCCACACTTCCGTTCTCCGGCAGTGTTCCCTGGAAGCTCCCCACCACCACCTGCCCTGGTCGCGCATACGCCGCAACATCCGCCATATCCCGTTGCCAGAACTCCGGATCATACGACGGAACACCAAACGAATTCGTAATTGACAACGGCTCGCTATAGTCCTCATTCGCAACCAGCGTGCGATCCGGCGCCAGGTCTCCTTCCACCTTCACCGCCAGTACATTCGGCCACGGATGACACGCATACTTCTTCGTCCGCACTGTCTTGTACACCGGGATATCGAACCCCATATCCAGCGCGGCCTTCACAAATTTCCCGTTGATCAGCGGTCCCGCAGGAATGCCAAACGGCGCAAACACCGGATGTCCGAGAAACGCATGCTTAGGTTCTGTAGTTTGGGAAGTAGGAGAGGTGTTGGCGAAGAGGCCAAACGGGCCGTGCTCAAAATTGTCCAGATACGACTTTGCCGGGTCGTAAAACGGCTCAGAGGGCATGCACCAGATCACCTGTCCCTCCAGTATAGCCCACTGTTTTTGCACTTATCGCGGGTCGATTTGCGTCTCGATCGCATACCGCACAAGCTGCGACCGGCTGCGCACCCCTGCCCGCTCAAACAGCTTCTGCAGCACCGCCTTCACCGAGCTTTCCGTCATGTCCAGCCGTGCCCCAATCTCCTTGTTGCTATGCCCTTCCAGCACGCCCCGCAACACCCCCGACTCCCGCGCACTCTGCCGATCAGCCACCGGCCGCTCAGCTCCCGCCAGCCCACCCGACGCGATCAGCGCCAGCGACGCGCGCGACGAAATCCACCGCTCCCCCTTCGCCGTGCGTTGAATCGCAAGCATCAACTCCACCGTAGGTTCCGTCTTGAGAAAAATTCCCGCATTCAACTCCGTAACCGCCCGCATCAGATCCGCCGACCCCATCCCTGCCGTCACCATCAGCACCCGCGCATCCGGCCTCAATCTCCGCACCTTGCGCACCAGGTCAAGCCCATTGCTGCCGCCGGCTCCCTCCAGTTCATAGTCCACCAGCGCCGCATCAAACTCCAGTCCCGCTCGCACTGCCGCCAGGGCATCCTCCGCATTCGCGAAGTCACCGCTAATCTCCACGCCCTCTTCGCTCTCCAGCAACCGCCGCAGGCTCTCGCGAAACAAGGTGTGGTCATCCACCAGCAGTAGCCGAATCCTCTCGTGTTGGTTCTTCGCCCTCATCCCTCCACCTCGACCGCAATCATCTCCACGACGAACGTAGCACCGGACGCCCCCGCCTGATACGCCAGGTTGCCATGAAAGCTCAGCATCATGGCGCGAGAGAGATACAGACCCAGCCCCGAACTCGACGACCCGCCGCCGAACGGCCGAAACAGACTCGTCGGATCTCTCACCCCCGGCCCATTGTCGGAGACCTTCACCTGCACCAGCCCATCCACCTCTGCAGCGCGCACCTCCAGCCGCGCATGATCCACTGGTGCCAGCGCCTTCTCCGCATTCCGCACCAGGTTCAGAAATACCTGCAGAAGGCTCTGCTGATCCGCCCACACCTCCGGCAGATTCGCCTCAACATGCCATCCCAGCTCAATGCCCGACTCGCGCAGCGACGGCGTCAGAATAATCCGCAGCTCCCGCAAGAAACTTTCCAGTCGCAGCTTCGTTGGTTGTCGCCGCGCCAGCGAAAGCTCCAGCGACGCCATCCGTTCCAGCGCCGTCACCAGCTGCCGCAGCGCTTCGAAGTCCTCCGACGGCTCTTCCTGCACAAACGTCGCCCGTAGATTCTGTTGCACCACGGAGATCGCTGCGCAGATGTTTCGAATCTCGTGAAACAACGCTCCCACAGCCAGTCGCGACCCCACCAGCACCTGCTCAAGATTCGCCTCTTCTCGATCGCGCACCTCGGTCGACGCATCGATGATCATCGCCGTCAGCCTTCCCCCACGCGATGTGCTGTACGACGACACCCACACATCCGCAAGAAATGGGTCCTGCGTCGCCCGCAATCCCTGGCACTGCAGCATCGTCTTCAGATGCTCCCATCCCTGGCGCTGAATCTGCACCCGCGCCAGCGATGGTATGAACACGTTCAGCGACGCGCCCTGCAACGGCGTCGCCCCCATAGGACCATCCCCTGCGAACATCCGCTCCGCCGCATCATTCGCCTGCAAGATCGTGCCCGTCTCATCCGACGTAATAATCGCGATCGAGGAGTTCGCTACCACCAACCGCAACTGCTCCTCAGCTCCCCGCCTCGCTTCAATCTCCGACTCCAGCGCATCTAAATGCGACTCTTCCGCAGCCCGGCGCATCAATACCTCAGACACATACAAGCCAGCCGCCGTGTACGCGAAGAAATACAATGAGTCACGTGCAATCCCGTCCCGCAAGGTCCACGGATATCCATTGGCAAACTCAACCACAGCCGCGCACACTGCGCCCAACAGTGGAATCTGCCACCGCCGCAGCGCCGTACTCATCAGGACAACTGGCGCCAGGTACAGCAGCGCCAATGGAATCGCCTCGCTAAGCCGCCGATCCATATACCCAATGATCGCAATCCCCACCAACCCGGACACAAGCCGGAACGCTTTGCCTTTCATGATGGTGGCTGCAAATCTCATCGCTCTCTTCAGTATCTGTAAATTCATACAGTGGCAACGCGTCTTATCGAAAGATAAACTGACAATCATAAGATTGAGCGCCGTTCCCGTCTACGAACATTCCACTTGATTTACCCTCAAAGTAACCGCTTATTGCCGACTACCTTACGCATCAAACTTCGAAATCTATGAAAATGACGCTGAAAACGCAGCAAGGTCAAGACTGTCCGGAGCAGCGTGCCCACGGTCCGTATCGTATCGCCGCACCTCTTCTTCTCTTAGCGCTCAACGTAACGGGTTGCAAGCATGAGGCGGCTTCCCCGTCCGCGGAAGCTCCCCCCGTCGCCCAGGTTGAGGAAGTCGGCGGCTCGAACGTCGTGCATGTCGACGGCGCCGGCCGATTCTCCCTCGTGCAGGCCTCCACCCAGCCCGTCCGCAGCAAACTGCAGGTCACAGGCTCGGTCAATCCTGACGTCTCGCGCGAGATTCCCGTGCTCTCCCTCGCCAATGGCCGAGTTGTCGCCCTCCACGTCGGCCTGGGCGATACCGTCCACAAAGGCCAGCTCGTCATGGAAGTTCAAAGCCCCGACGTCTCCACCGCCTTCGACGCCTACCTCAAGGCCGTCAACGACGAGCACCTCGCTACCATCACCCTCGATCGCGATAACCTGCTCTTCAATAAGGGTGCCATTCCGAAGTCCCAGCAGGAAGCAGCGCAAACCGGCGAAGACGATGCCAAGGCCGACCTCATCGCAGCCGAACAGCAGCTAAAAATCCTCGGCGTCGACAAAAATCACCCCAGCGAGACCGTTAGAATCTACGCACCCACAAGCGGCGTCATCACCGCGCAGAACGTCACCGCCGCCGGTGCCGCAGGCATCACCTACGCAGGCGCCGCCGGTTCGCTCACCATCGCCGACCTCTCCCACGTTTGGGTCATCTGCGACGTCTACGAGAACGATCTCGCCAACGTTCATCTCGGTCAGCACGCCGACATCACCCTCAACGCCTTTCCCGGCAAAACCTTCTCCGGCACCATCAGCGACATCGGCGCCCAACTCGACCCCAGCCTGCGCACCGCCAAAGTTCGCATACAGGTCGAGAACCCGCAGCATCTTCTCCGCATCGGCATGTTCGCTACCGCCATCCTCGAAGGCTCACACGCTGAACAGCGCACAGTCGTTCCTGCAACCGCTGTGCTCCAGCTGCACGATCGCTCCTATGTCTTCGAGCCCGCTGCTAACGGGACCTTCAAGCGTGTGCTCGTGAAGACCGGCGAAACCCTTCCCAACAATCTCCTCGAAATAACGGCCGGCGTCCAGCCAGGGGGCCAGGTGGTCAGTAACGCGCTCGATCTCGAGAACGCGTCGGAGCAGCAATGATCAAGGGTTTAGTGGATTTCGCACTGAACAACCGCTTCATCGTGCTCGTTGCGGCGGTGCTGTTGTTCGGCTGGGGCGCAATCTCTTTCCACAATCTTCCCGTCGAAGCCTATCCCGATGTCGCCAACAACTACGTCAACGTCATCACCCAGTGGCCCGGTCGTTCCGCCGAAGACGTCGAGCAGCAGGTAACCGTTCCCCTTGAAAATGGCATGGCGGGCATACCCCACATGACCCACCTCCGCTCCACCACCCTCGCCGGCCTCTCCAGCGTCACCATGATCTTCGACGACGATAGTGAAGACAACTGGAACCGCGAGAAGGTCCTCGAGCGCCTCAGCCAGGTCACCCTCCCTACAGGCCTTCAACCTCAGATCGGCACAGACTGGAGTCCCGTCGGCCAGATCTACTGGTACACCCTCAAAAGCACCAATCCCTCCATCGACACGATGCAGCTTAAGAGCATCCAGGACTGGCAGCTCGAAAAAGCCTTCCGCAGCGTTCCCGGCGTAGTCGACGTCTCCAGCTTCGGCGGCGTCACCCGCGAGTACCAGGTCATCGTCGACCCCCAGAAGCTCGTCAGCTACGGCCTCACCATTCAGCAGGTCCAACAGCAGATCGCGGCCAATAACGTCAACGCCGGCGGCAGCTTTATCGAGCAGGGCACCCAACAGATCAACGTGCAGGAAGTGGGCCTCTTCACCAACGTCCACGACATCGAGCAGGTCGTCCTCAAGACCTCGAACGGCACCCCGATCCGCGTCTCGGACGTCGCCCGCGTCGCACAGGGCCCCAAGATCCGTCTCGGCCAGATCGGCAAGACCTGCAAACCCGAGGCCGGCACCTGCGACAAAGGTAACAAAGGAATCCGCCGGGAAGATGGCAAGCTCGTCGACGACAGCGACGTAGTTGAAGGGGTCGTTCTGCTGCAGAAGGGCGATAACTCCGACAGCACCCTCGACGCCATCCACGCCGAGGTCAAGGACCTCAACGAACGTATCCTCCCGCCCGGCGTGAAGATCGTTCCCTTCCTCGATCGCAGCGACCTCCTTGGTCTCACCACCGAAACCGTGCTCCACAACCTCACGGTCGGCATCTTCCTCGTCGCACTCATCCTCTTCCTCTTCCTCGGCAACCTGCGCGGCGCCCTCATCGTCGCCATCACCATCCCCTTCTCCCTCCTGTTCGCCTCCATCTGTCTCGACCTCCGCCACATCCCTGCCAATCTCCTCTCGCTCGGCGCGTTGGACTTCGGCATGGTCGTCGAAGGCGCCGTCGTGATGGTCGAAAACATCGTCCGCCATCTCAGTCATCACCGTCAGGACGATAAGTCCGTGATGTCGCAGATTCGCGAGTCGGCTCACGAAGTCCAGCGTCCCGTCTTCTACGCCATCACCATCATCATCACCGCCTATCTGCCCATCTTCACCTTGCAGTCGGTGGAAGGCCGTCTCTTCAAGCCAATGGCCTGGACGGTAGCCTTTGCCCTGCTCGGCTCCCTGATCTTTTCCATGGTGCTCGCACCGGTTCTCGCCAGCTTCCTCTTCCCCAACGGCGCCACCGAATGGGAAAACCCCGTCATGCGCTGGCTCACCGGCCGCTATCGCGCCAGCATTACCTGGGGCATCGATCACAAGATCGTTCCATTCTCTGTAGCCACCGCCATGCTCATCCTCGGCGCATTCTTCATGTTCAGCGGAGTCATCGGCTCCGAATTCCTCCCCCATCTCGACGAAGGCGCCATCTGGGTTCGCGGCTCTCTCGCACCAAGTACTGGCCCCACCGAAAGTCTTGCCATCGCCAACAAGACCCGGCTCACCCTCGCCAGCTTTCCCGAAGTTACCCAGGTCGTAAGCCAGATTGGCCGTCCCGACGACGGCACCGATACCACCGGCTTCTTCAACACCGAATACTTCGTCGACCTCAAGCCCAAGAAATACTGGCGTCCTGCCTTCCACGAGAACAAGGACGAACTCATCGCCGCTATGGATCGCGAGTTGGAGAAAACCCCCGGTGCCGTCTGGAACTTCTCTCAGCCCATCTCCGACAACGTCGAAGAAGCCGTCAGCGGTGTCAAGGGCGAACTCGCCGTCAAACTCTACGGCACCGACCTCAAAACCCTCGAAGAGAAAGGCGACCAGATCGTTCAGGTCATGAGCACCATCCCCGGCGTCGCCGATCTCGGCCTCTTCCACGTCATCGGCCAACCCAACCTGGCCTACACCGTCGATCGCGCGGCAGCCAACCGTTACGGCATCAACGTAGCCGATGTCCAGGCCGCCATCGAAGGAGCCGTCGGTGGCACCATCAACGGTGGCCCCGTCACCCAGGTACTCGATGGCGAAGCGCGTTACGACGTCATGGTGCGCTACGATCCAGCCTTCCGCTCCACGCCTGAACAGATCTCCAACATCCTCCTGCAGTCCCCCTCCGGCGAGCGCGTCTCCCTCGCCCAACTGACCCACGTCAAGGTCGAAGACGGTGCCGAAGAGATCTACCGCGAAGGTGGCAGCCGTTTTGTAGCCATCAAGTACAGCGTGCGCGGCCGCGACCTCGGAAGCACCGTCCGCGAAGCCATGAACAAAGTGGGTAAGCAGGTAAAGCTTCCCCCGGGCTATCACCTCGACTGGGCCGGCGAGTACGCCAGCCAACAGCGCAGCTCTCGTCGACTCATGATGGTTCTCCCCATCACCATCCTTCTCATCTTCATGATCCTCTACGGAATGTTCAACTCCTTCAAGTGGGCCGTGCTCGTTCTTGCCAATGTCGCCATCGCCCCCGTAGGCGGCCTCGTCGCCCTCTGGATCACCGGCAACCATTTCAGCGTTTCCTCAGGCGTCGGCTTCCTCGCTCTCTTCGGTGTCTCCGTGCAGACAGGCATCATCATGCTCGAATGCATCAACCAGATTCGCGCCCGCGGCTATGCCGTTCGCGAGGCAGCTGTCGAAGGTGCCGTCCTCCGCCTTCGCCCCATCATGATGACCATGCTTGTAGCGACGCTCGGTCTTCTCCCTGCCGCTCTCTCCCATGGCATCGGATCAGACTCGCAGCGCCCCTTCGCCATTGTGATCGTCGGCGGCCTCGTCGGAGCCCTGGTCATGGGCGTCTACCTCCTGCCCTCGCTCTACGTATGGATCGCCCGCCCGGCGGATATCCTTCCGCCGCCTGACACCGAATTCGAGAACTAACCATGAAGATCTTCCTCAAACCCCAACCCGCTTTTCTCGCCTTCTTCGTCTTCGCGACGCTGGGTGCCTCAGTCCGCGCACAGGAAGCTCCGTCCCAGGAAACCAACCAATCCCAGTCCAGCTCCACGGCCAACGCTGCCGGCCAGACCGCGGCCGCAGGCGTCAACTCCGTTCCCGACCCGCGCACCTCGCCCACCTCGAAACCCGGCGCCCTTACCCTCACCCAGATCCTCGATCTCGCCCGCACCAAAAATCCAACCATCCTCGCCGCCGAACAAAACCTCCAGGCCGTCCACGCCCAGGAACTCCAGGCAGGCGTCCGCCAGAATCCCAACCTCGGCATCGCCGGCTCCGACGTCACTGAACCCGCGTCCTCCAACAATCCCTACAGCTACAGCGTTCAGGTCTCACGCCTCTTCGAACGCGGCGACAAGCGCAAGTGGCGCCTCGAAGACGCACGCGCGACCACCGGCCAGACCAAGGCCCAGCTCGACGACTCCATCCGCCAGACCGAGCTCACCATCAAGACCGCCTTCACCCACATGCTCATCGCCAAGGAGTCGCTCGAGCTAGCCAGCGCCAGCCTCAAGGACTTCGGCCACGAAGTCGACATCGCTAACGATCGCTACAAGGCCGGCGACCTCGGCAAGCTCGACTTCGAGCGCCTCGACCTCCAGCTCGGCGACTACGAGTCCGACGAAGCCAACGACATCATCACCCTCCGCCAGGCCAGCGACCAGCTCCAGACCCTCATCGGCGTCGAATCTCCTACCGAGGACTTCGACATCACCGGTGACATCATCCCGCCCCTCGTGACGGAGACCAAAGAGCAGCTTTTCCAGACCGCACTCACCAACCGACCGGATTACGCCGCCTCCCGCTTCGGTGTCGCAGCAGCAGACGCCAACGTCCGCCTCGCCATCGCCAACGGCACCGCCGACCCTACCCTCGAAGGTGAGTACGATCGCTCCGGCACCGAAAACTCCGCCGGCTTCTCCCTCAACATTCCCATCCGCATCTTCGATCGCAACCAGGGCAACAAAGCCACCGCCCGATTCCAGGCCGACGCCTCCCGCCTCACCGAAACCGCCGCCCGCTACCAGGTCATCTCCGACGTCGATCAGGCCTGGGTCGGGTACGTTCAGGCCAAGCGCCTTTCCGACCGCTACAACAGCCACTACCTCGACGAATCTCACGACGTCCTCTCCATCGCCCAGTACGCCTTTGAGCACGGCGGTATCGCGCTCATCGACTACCTCGACGCCCTCCGCGACGCTCGCTCCACCACCCTCAACGCCCTCAACGCATACCAGCAAACCTGGCTAGCCATCCACCAGCTGAGCGCCGCGTCCGCCTCAAATCTGACCCCCTAAATCGCAAAATCTACCCACCTATACTTTCGGCACATCCCATTAAGTAAACGTTGCCTTATGATGACAGCGGAGAAGAACTTTCTTGTCATCCATCAGCAACCTTTCCCCTCAGCCCGCCAGCATCGCACCCGGCCACCCCTTTCACTGCGTCGCACCAGCCCGCGTCAATCTGCTTGGCGAGCATACCGACTACACCGGCGGCCTCGTCCTTCCCATGGCCATCCCCTTCACCACCCACGCCGCCATCTCCCCGCGCTCCGATAATCTCTACGGCTTCACCAGCGATCTCTTCCCCGAAACCCTCGCCCTCAACCGCGACGACCGCTCCTCCGCGCGCCGCCTCTGGGCAGACTACCCCGTCGGCGTCCTCCGCCAGTTCCAGCTACGCGGCATCGAGCCCCCAGCCTTCGACCTCCACCTCTCCGGCAACGTGCCTTTCGGCGCAGGCCTCAGTTCCTCCGCCTCCGTCGAAGTCGCCACTGCCATGGCCCTGCTTGCCTTCACCGGCGCCTCCATCCCCATGGAAGAGATCGCTCTGCTCTCCCAACGCGCCGAAAACGACTACGTCCACTCCCCCTGCGGAATCATGGACCAGTTCGTCATCACTGCAGCCAAGGCCGGCCACGCCCTCCTCCTCAACACCCGCGACCTAACCTACGAACATCTCCCCATGAACAAGGGAGCCCTCGCCGACACCCAAATTGTCGTCTGCAACTCCATGGTCAAACACTCCGTCGCCACCGGCGAATACGGCGTCCGCCGCCGCGAACTGGAAGAAGGACAGGCCGTCCTGCGCAGCACTTTCCCCAACCTCCGCGACCTCGGCGACGCTACCATCGAGCAGCTCAACCAGTGCGAGCACCAGATGTCTCACGAAGCGTTCATCCGCTGCCGCCACGTCGTCACCGAAAACGCCCGCGTCCGCTCCGCCCGCGAGTCCATGTTCTCCGGCGACCCAACCTCCCTCGGTCAGCTCATGCTCCAGGCCCACATCAGTTACCGCGACGACTTCGCCGCCAGCTGCGAAGAAGTCGACTTCCTCGTAGACACTGCCATCACACTCCCCGGCTGTTTCGGAGCCCGCCTCACCGGTGGCGGCTTCGGCGGCTGCACCGTCAACCTCGTCGAACGCACCCACAGCGACGCCTTCGCCACCGCCCTCAAAGCCGCCTACAAACAATATGTCAACATTGCCGCCGAAACCTATCTCTGCGAAGCAGTCGACGGTGCCTGGCTTCGCAATGCACCACTCCCCCAAACCCGAGCAACCCAGGAACGTGCATGATCAACAAGATCTTTCAGCAGTCCCCTCACCGCCGCTGGAATCCCCTCAAGCAGGAATGGGTCATCGTCTCACCCCACCGCACCGAGCGCCCCTGGCAAGGTCAAACCGAGTCCACCTCCACGCCCCCCTCGCTCGCCTACGATCCCACCTGCTATCTCTGCCCCGGCAACACTCGTGCCGGTGGCCACAAGACGCCGAAGTACACTGAAACTTACGTCTTCGACAACGATTTTGCAGCGCTAAAACCTGACGCTCCCACCGCTGCCCTCGACATCGACAGCGCAGGTCTCATCCGCGCCGAAACCGAGCGTGGCATCTGCCGCGTCCTCTGCTTCGACCCGCGCCACGACCTCACCCTCGCCACCATGGAAGTCCCCGCCATCCGCCGCGTAGTTGAAATGTGGGCCAACCAGGCAGCAGAGCTCGGCGCACGCCCCGACATCGCGTACGTCCAGATCTTCGAAAACCGCGGCGCCATGATGGGCGCCAGCAACCCCCATCCTCACGGCCAGATCTGGGCGACCCAGCACATCCCAAACGAACCCTCCCTTGAGCTAGCCGCCCAGCTTTCTTATTACGCCGAGCACCACAATCAGCTCCTCGCCGCCTACCTTACCCTCGAGCTCGCCCAGCAGCAGCGCATCGTCGCCGAAAACGAAACCTGGGCCGCCCTCGTTCCCTTCTGGGCCGTCTGGCCTTTCGAACTCCTTCTGCTCCCCAAACAAGAAGTGGCGCGGGTAGAAGCTCTCACCGAGCCGCAGCGCGATGGCCTCGCCGCCATCCTCAAGCAGGTCACCAGCGCCTACAACCGCGTCTTCGACACGCCCTTCCCTTACTCCATGGGCCTTCACCCCGCGCCCGCCGACAATCAGCCCCACCCCGAGTGGCTCCTCCACCTGCACTTCTACCCGCCGCTTCTCCGCTCCGCCACCGTGCGAAAATTCATGGTAGGCTTCGAACTCCTGGGCTCACCCCAGCGCGACATCACTCCCGAATCGGCCGCGGAAACTCTCCGCGCCGCCATCGCCACCTCTAGCAAGGAGCCTCAATGAACGTCTTAGTCACCGGCGGCGCCGGCTACGTCGGCGGAACGGTCGCTACCATCCTCATGCAGGCGGGCCATAAGGTCACCATCCTCGATAACCTCTGCCACAGCAAGCGCCACGAGGTCCCCGCCGGCGCCACCTTCGTCGAGGCTGACATCGCCGACCGCCCCCGCGTCGAGTCCCTCCTCCGCGAGCTCAAGCCCGACGGAGTCCTTCACTTCGCCGCCCTCATCGAGGCCGGCGAGTCCATGCAGAAGCCCGAGCTCTACTTCCGGAACAACACCGCCTCCACCCTCTCGCTCCTCGAGGCCATGCTCGCCACCGGCGTCAACAAGCTCGTCTTCTCTTCCACAGCCGCCGTCTACGGTGAGCCCACCACAACCCCCATCGAAGAATCGGCAGCCCTCGCTCCCACCAACGCCTACGGCGAATCCAAGCTCCTCGTCGAGCACATGCTCCGCTGGTTCAACCAGATTCACGGCTTTCGTTACGCCTCACTCCGCTACTTCAACGTAGCCGGCGCCCTCCCCAACCGCGGCGAAGCCCACGAGCCCGAAACCCACATCATCCCGCTCATCCTCGATGTAGCCCTCGGCCGCCGCGAAAAAATCTTCATCTTCGGCGACGACTACTCCACCCCCGACGGCACCTGCATCCGCGACTACATCCACGTCGCCGATCTAGCCGACGCCCACATCCTCGCCCTCAACACCCTCGCCACCCGCGACAAGATGATCTACAACCTCGGCAACGGCAGTGGCTTCTCAGTCAAGCAGGTCATCGAAGCCGCCCGCCGGGTCACCGGCCATCCCATCCCCGTAGAAATTAAACCCCGCCGCAACGGCGACCCAGCCCGCCTCGTTGCCAGCTCCGAACAAGCCAAAGCCAACCTCGGCTGGCAACCCAAACACCCCGAGCTCGACGACATCCTAGCCAGCGCCTGGGCCTGGCACCAACAGCGCTACTCCAAGTAGCGCCCTACGGCTGCGCAATCCGAATCACCTCACCCGCGCCGCGCACCGAATATTCCACACCCTCCGCAGGCAACACCAGCACGCGCCACGGATCAAGCAGCACTACACCCATCTCACCCTCGACCGACACGCCCTCGCTAAGCGCAAACAACATCTGCATCTTCCCGCTCAACCCCAGCGCGATGCCCGCGTTGGTCGCAGCAAAACGGTCCACCACAAAATAATCCGACGCAACCAGCCGCGTGAACTCATCCATCGCCACTGGCGCAACCAACCCCGCACTACTCGACGTCCGTGTCACCGCCAGCCCCGCATCCACATGCAGTTCCCGCGGCCGCCCAAAGTCATACAGCCGATACGTAATGTCGCTGTACTCCTGCGTCTCCAAAATCACCATCCCCGGCCCGATCGAGTGCACCGTCCCCGCATCCACAAACACCATGTCCCCGGCCTTCACCGGCAAATAGTTCAGCTTCTCTTCCAGCGTCCCATTGGCAATCGCCGCACGAATCTCCTCTACCGAAATCTCCTCACGAAACCCCAGCGCCAGCTCCGCTCCCGGCTCGGCCGAAAGCACGTACCAACATTCCGTTTTCCCCCGCCCCAACCCCAGCACTCCCGCCTGCGCATCATTCGGATGGACCTGCACCGAAAGCTTCTCACGCGGAAACAGCGTCTTCACCAGCAGCGGAAACTCCGCTGAATCCCCACCCGCAAACGCCTCCGGAAACCGCCGCGTCATCTCCGCCAGCGACACACCCGCAAACTCACCAACATCTACGACACAAGTCTCCGCAGTAAGCCACGCCTCACCCACCGGCTTCCCCGCCTCCGGCTGCGCATACCACTTCGGCAGCCTCTCAACTCCCCACACCCGCTCCGAAAAAATAGGCCGCAACGACACCGGCCCAACCCGCTTACCCTCAGTATCCAACGCCATGCGCGTACATCCTCCACGAGCGAACGGCCGCTGAAAACAGCACCGCCACCCGTAGCCTACTACGCCATCACGTCGCCGTGCTTACTCACAACGACCCACCCACACCGCATCGCCCGTCGCCTGCAGATGCAAATGATCCCCCTGCACTTCAGCCGTCGAACCTCCCGAATGAATCTCCGCCACACCCAGCCTGCAGCCCTCCATCCAGGTCATCCCCAGCTTCACATCCAACGTCGTCGCCGCAGTGTCCTTCCCCGCGCGGTGAATCACCACCAACACGCGCTCTCCGGAAGTCCCGCAGCGAACAACCGCCTTACCCGCAGCCCGCAGACTCACCATCCAGTCATCATTACTCGCCAGCACCTGCTCCGCCCCGCAACCCAGCGCATCATGCTTCCGACGCACCCCATCCAGCTTCGCCACCCAGTCAAACGTCTCCTGCTGCACCGGTGTCCTCCCCGAAGCGAGAAACGCATTCTCCGCGCTCCCCGGAAATCCTCCCGGAAAGTCATGCCTATTCTCCGGGTCGCCTCCACCTGGCATCGCAATCTCATCGCCCGAATAAATCTGCGCCATGCCGCGCGTTGTCAGCACATACGCCAGCGCCAACTTCAGCGCGCCCTCACTCCCCGCCGCCGTCACAAAGCGCTCCGTATCGTGGTTCCCAAGAAACGGCACCAGCCTCTCCGGATGCGGATACAACGCATCCTCACCCAGCACCTTCGCCAGCTCACTCATCGGCGCACCCTTCACAAATACATCGCGCAGCGCAAAGTAAGTCGGAAAATCAAACGGCGTATACAGCCCCGTATCCACACCCGCACGCGTCACCCCGTCGGCAAACGAAGACGTAATCACCGGATCTCCGTTGAACACCTCGCCCACCTCAGTCAAACGCGGAAACAGTTCTTTCAACTCTCCGTTGAACGTATGCCAGAACTCCCGATTCACATAAGGGAACGTATCGATCCGCAAACCATCCGCGCCCGTCTCCTCGATCCACCACACTGCATTCTGCCGCAGATATTGCGCCACCGCGGGACTCTCCGTATTCATATCCGGCAGCGTATTCGCAAACCAACCATCCAGCGTCGCAACCTTGTCCCGCTCCGGCGCATGCGGATTGATCAGCGCCTGGAAGTCCGTCTCCGCCTCAAGATGATGCGCGGCCGTGCCATGAAACCAATCCGGCGCCGGCTCATCCTTCACCCATGGATTCCCCGGGCCAACGTGATTCGGCACCGTATCCAGCACCAGCTTCATCCCACGCGCATGCAACGCCACCGCCAGCGCCTTCAAGTCCTCCAGCGTTCCATAGTGCTCATCCACGCGATATAAATCCGTGGCCCCATACCCGTGATAGCTAGTGTCCTCGTGATTCTCATACACCGGCGTCGTCCACACAGTAGTCACGCCCAGTTGCTGCAAATAATCCAGATGGTCCTCAATCCCCTTCAGATCGCCGCCATGCCAACCCCGCGGCTTCGCCCGCTCCGCCTCCGCCTCTGCACTAGTCTGCGCGGCCTTCGCATCGACCCCATCATTCTGCAAATTCCCATCTGCAAACCGATCGGTCATGATCAGGTACATCACGTCGCGTGACGAGAACCCCGCAAACCCATCGCTCTCCGGCCGCCTCCTCTCAAACCTATACCGCGCCTCCGCCTTCTCCCCTCCAGCCTTAGCCGTCAGCGTCACCGTCTCCGGCGCACTCGGCGACGCGGACAGCCACACCTGCGCCCAATGCCCATTCTCCGACGCCACCACCTTCTCAACCCTCAGCCCGCGATCACTCAGCGAAAACTGCGCCCCCCGCAAACCTTCCCCACGCACCAGCAACATCGGCTTCGGCATCGCCGCCCACCAGTTCGGCGGATCCACTTTGTCGATCGCCAGCCGCCCACCCTGCGCCTTCGCACCAAAGCCCTGCGCAGCCAACGCCACTACCAGCAGCCCCACGCAGCCCCTCAACAACCTTCCGCCCAAATCAGCGTCCTTCACCCGCGCATCTCGCCCCATACCCAACATCAACCTTCCTGCCTTCCACACCTATCCAGAGAGAAAGAAAATGCGCCACGACAGACTGCATCGTGGCGCATCTCCAGGCTTCAACCAACTAGAACGTCAACCGCGCAGCCAGTTGCAGCTCACGCTGTGAGTTGCTTTGGGTGCTCGTGATCTTGCCGAAGTTGGCATCCAAAAGTCCAGCATCAGGGTTCGTGAACTGCGGTGTATTGGTGACGTTGAACGCGTCGCCATGCAACTCGAGAACGATCCGGCCATACAGTTGGAAGTTCTTCTGCAGCGAAAGGTCAGCCGACCGCCCACCCGGACCGTAGATCTGGTCGCGTCCCAGCGTGCCCAGCCGCGTGAACACCGGTATTCCATTCGGTGTCGCAGTCGGCGGTTTTGCAAACGCAGACGTGTCGAACCACTCGGTGAGGGTCTTCGGGTAGCTGATCGGTTTCACCCGGTCAGGACGGTCGCCATTGTTCTGGCCGCTCACGGAAAGGTCAACCGGCGTTCCCGTGTTCATCCTGCCAATTACGTTCACCTGCCAGCCACCAATCACCAGGTTGGTGAAGTAGTTGACCTTGCTGCCAAACTCCTGCCCACGTCCGAACGGCAGCTTGTACAGAATCGACGAGCTGAATACATTCCGCTCATCCTGCAGCGAGTTGCCATAGTCCGCCTGCGGATCGTAGTACAGCGGAGTGGTAGAAGAAAGGTTTGAACCCGGCGAATCATCCAGCGCATGCGACCACGCGTACGAAGCCGTCACCAGCAGGTTGCTGCCCTGGTGATGCTCGAAGTGCAGCTGCAGACCGTTGTAGTTCGCCGTGCCGTTGTAGTTGTTGTACGTGATCGTTCCAAACGTCGGAAAGTTCTGCAATCCTGTGCCGAATTGGAACAGGTTGTAGTTGTAGTACGTCGACAGATGATCCGACTTGGTTCCCACATACGCAATGTCGAGCACATCATGCGTCGTCAGCTGTTGCTCGAGCTGCAGGTTCCATTCCTGGATCTGCTGATTCTTGTCGTTGCGGTTCACCGCCAGCGTGCTCAAGCCCGCTGGAGGAGCAGCCGGGTTGAACCCGGGATAGCCCGGCAACGGCAGCGGCGTCGTCTGCTGCGGCGTCTCATTGCAGCCGTAGGTTGACCCCGGTGCCGGCGTCTGGCCCGTGAACGTTACGCAGTAGCCGTTTTGCGCGAGGTACGAAAGACTGCCGCCGAACGGAGTCTGCTGTCCCAGCTGGTTGCTGATGCCACCATAATCCGGGAAGTAGAAGATGCCATACCCGCCACGCAGAACTTCCTTACCGGTTCCGAGTAGGTCGTAAGCAAAGCCGACGCGCGGAGCGAAATCCGTGTGGTCGTTATTGATAATGGAGCGCGACACTCCGTTCACACCCGCCTCCAGCACCTGGCCATACGTCGGGCTGCTGGTGTTGATATCAAACGAGGCCTGCCGGTTCTGCGTCTCGTACGGCCGCGTAATCACGTCGTAGCGAATGCCGAGCTGCACCGTCAGCCGCTGATTCACACGCCATTGGTCCTGCGCAAAGAAGCCATCCTCGTAGCTGATGTTGCTGAAGAAGCCGTTCTGCGTTCCAATGCTGTACGAATCCGTGAAGCCCGCCAGCATTTCAGCCGATGGAAATCCGGTGAAGTCGCCGTTCCCAAAGTTGAAGTAGCCCTTACCCGAAATCGGACGGAAATATTCCATGTTCCGCATGATCCCGGTAGCGCCAAACTTGAAGGAATGGTGCCCCTTCTCCCAGTCCACGCTGTCGCTGATCTCATACGTGTTCTGCGGAGTGGCATACAGCCCGTAGTCACCGGTGTAATCCACACCATTGTTGCCGCCAATCAGCGCTCCTCCACTGGTCTGAAGATTGCGATTCGCATTAACAATGCCAAGGCTGGCCGACAGTGCGTCGCCATAAAACGGCGGCTGGTAGCCATAGTCATCGCGGTTATACCCAACTAACAGCTGATTCACCAGCGTTGGGGCAAAGATATGTGTGTGTCCCAGCCCATACGCCCGCGCGTGGGTATAGTCAGAACCCGTACCAAAACCAGAAGGCAGCGTCCCAAGTTCGGGCGTTTCCACGGAGGCCGAGTTGTCATAGCTGAAGCGCACAAACGCCTGGTCCTTCGACGTCGGCGTCCAGTCAAACCGCACATCAAACGTGTTGTAGTGCGTGAACTGCTGCTTATGCGTCAGGAAGTTGTTCACCACTCCCGCACGCGTGGGCGTCGGATACGCATTGAAATAATTCACACCTGCCGTATTCGCCGCAATGCCCGCATTCGCAAGCACGTTGCCAGGAATCGGTTGGCAGTTGACCGGGTTATATAACTGCCCACCGCCCACAGGTTTCTGGTTCAAATGAAGCAGGCAGTACGGCGTCGAAAACTGGCTGTCCACCTGCGCCCCCTCCCCTCCATTCGACGTATCAAAGTTAGGGCTGCTCGCCAGCAGTTCGCTGAAGTCTCCCGCCCGCATCCGGGTCGTCGGAACCGTGACAAAGTTTGGGTTTGGAGGAACGACCTCGCGGAAGGCCTGGTAATCGCCAAAGCCAAATAGTTTGTTCTTGATGATCGGTCCGCCAATCGAGAAGCCCGGCTGGTTCCGGTTGAACGACTGGTTCGGAGTTGGAGCCGCACCCAGTAATTGATAGCTGTTTCTAGCATCGAAGTTGCCGCTGCGATAGAACCAGAACGCCGACCCGTGATATTGATTCGTGCCGCTCTTGATCGAGCTAGCCACGATCGCACCGCCCGCGCGCCCATACTCCGCCGGCGCAACGCTGGTATCGATCTTGAACTCCTGCGTCGCGTCGATGTTCGGGAAGATCAAAATCGTGTTGATCAGCGAATCATTATCATCCAGGCCATCCAGCAGGAAGTTGTCCGCCTGTGGGCGAAGTCCGTTCACTGAAATCGATGCGCCGCCACTCTCCTGGTTACGGTAAGTTTCCGTGTTGCCGTTTACGCCGCTCGCCGCGTCGCCATACGCGCCGCGCGTCACACCCGGAGCCAGCAGCGCTAGCCCGGTAAAGTTACGGCCATTCAGCGGCAGCGCCTGGACCTGCGCCCCATTAATGACCTCACCCATCGTCGCGCTCGTGGTGTTCACCAGCGGAGCCGCGGTCGTCACTTCGACCGTCTGGCTCACCGATCCGGCCGCCAGCTTGAACTCGAGCGTCTGGGTCGTTCCCACCGAAATGGCAAAGTTTGCCGTCTGGCTCTGGAAACCCTGTGCCTCGACATCTGCCTTATAGTTGCCGCGCGGAATCGCAAAAATCTGGAACTCGCCCGCATCGTTGCTCTTGCCGTTAAGCTTCAACCCGGTTTCGACGTTCGTGATCACAACGCTCGCATTGGGGATCACCGCTCCCGTCGCATCCGTCACGGTTCCTACGATGCCGCCGTTATCCGACTGCGCATACGCTCCAAGCGCGCCCACAGTCGTGAACAGTGCCAGCAGCATCACGAGAAACCAGCCCGTCCGCCTGCCAGCTATTGTCCTGCCAGCTATTCTTTTGTACTGACTCATATTGCCTCCGAAAGTCCTCCCGCACACCCGTCGCCATATCCGTCGGCAGAACAAGTCCTACTGGAGGTTCGATCGCAACGTTGCGCAAATCCACCCCGTCAACGCAATCCTCTCAATTCCCTTTGTCGCTCAATTTTTCATCTCCTGATAAGTCACTAAATATCAACCGTTTGACCATCCCACATCATCTAACCGAACAAGTGGTAAATTCGATGAGACGAGGAATTGGATTGCAATGACGGGCCAGGTTATCAACGCGCGGCTCAGTTTTGGGCTTTATGAGATTGATGTACAGACCGGCGAACTCTGGAAAGCCGGCTTCCGCATCAAGCTGCAGGGCCAACCCTTTAAAGTCCTCACCATCCTCCTCGAGAAGCCCGGTCAGATCGTTACCCGGGAAGAACTTCAGACCCGCCTCTGGGGCAAAGACACGGTCGTCGACTTCGACCATTCCCTCGGCACCGCCATCAACAAAATCCGCGAAGCCCTCGGCGACTCAGCCGAGAATCCCCGCTTCATCGAGACCCTTGCCCGCCGCGGCTACCGCTTCATCGCCCCCGTAGGCGTCATCGAACCCGCAGGCCCCATCGAAGCCCCCACCACCGCTTTCGCCGAGTCCGCAGCCAACGGCCGCACCGCTACTCATCTGACCCTCGCGACACGCGTCCCTACTGACAGTATCGCAGCAGCCGCGGAACCCAGCCTCACCCCTTTCACTCCCGTCAGTGTCGCCCCCGTCGCACGCCCTGCTAGGGTCTTCCGCGTCCTTCTCTGGTCTTTCATCAGCGTTGCGTTGTTTACCGCTGGCGCCATCGGCTACTATCTCGCCTCTCTCCGAAGCGCTACGAGCCCGCCGCACATCGTGCAGATCACCCATAACGGCCACCTCGCCCCCAGCGTCGACACCATGGAGAACCTCGCCGCCGCAGCCACCGACGGCGTGCACCTCTACGCCTCCACCATCGACGGTGGCCACTCCGTCCTATCCACCATCTCCATCTCCGGCGGTCTCGTCGAGCCCCTCAATATCCCCTCCGAAGTTGCCAGCCCCGCCCTCGGCGATATCTCTCCCGACGGCTCCCGCCTGCTCCTTCGCGATCACCTCTCCCCCGAGTCCGAGCAGCCCCTCTGGGTCGTCCCCACCACCGGCGGTTCGGCCCTTCGCGTCGGCGACGTCCTCGCCCACGACGCCACCTGGATGCCGAACAACGGTGGCATCCTCTACGCCAACGGCAACTACCTCTACCTTTCGACCATAACCAGCAGCACCCCGCAGCTCTACGCCACCCTCCCAGGCCGCGCTTTCTGGCTCCGCTGGGAACCCAACGGCAAGCTACTCCGCTTCACCATCCTCGATCCCATCTCTCACACCCTCTCCATCTGGCAGATCACTCCTTCCAACCGCGTCCCCCATCGCATCCTAGCCGATTTCAATCAACCCGCAGCCGAGTGCTGCGGCGTCTGGACCGCCAACGGCAGCGCCTTCGTCTTCCAGTCATTCAAAGGCCTCAACAACGATCTCTGGAAACTTTCCGGCCTCTCCACCTCCAATCCCACCCGCCTCACCGACGGCCCGCTTCAGTTCGAATCCCCCGTCGCCGCCCGCACCGGCAGCCGCATCTTCTTTATGGGCGCCGACTCCCGCTCCGAGCTCGAATCCGTCTCCCCCACCGGCCAACTCGTCCCCGTAAAGGGCTTTCTCTCCAACGCCGCACGCGTCGACTTCACCCGCGACGGCAAGTGGGTTGTCTGGACCGACACCGATACCCACCTCTGGCGCGCCCGCTCAGACGGCACCGAAAAACTCCAGGTCACCCCCGACACCCTCGTCCCCTTCCTCGCCCGCTGGTCACCCGACGGATCCCGCATCGCCGTCATGGCTCGCGAAGCCGGCAAGGCCTGGCAAATCTACATCACCAGCGCCAACGGCGGCGATTTCACTCCACTACTGCACCAGACCCGCAACGCCGCCGACCCCTCCTGGTCGCCCGACGGCAAGTCCATCGCCTTCGGTGGCACCAACGACGCCATGGGCAAAGACAACGCCACCCGCACCCTCGACACCGTAGACGTCGCCACCGGCGCCCTCCAGGAGATCCCCAACTCCACCGGCCTCTTCAGTCCCCGCTGGTCCCCCGACGGCCGCTACATCGCCGCCCTTACCGGCGACCAGCGCCAGGTGCGCCTCTACACTGTCGCCACCCGCACCTGGACCACCCTCGCCGTTCCCTCGGGCGCCGACCCCGTCTGGTCCCCCGACAGCCACTATCTCTTCCTCCACGCCTCTCTAGATCCCGCCCAGCCCATAGATCGCGTCTCCATCCCCGATGGCCACGTCGACGAAATCGTTCGCCTGGCCGACTCGCGCGAGCACGACGCAGTCGACTACGTCTTCGGCGGCCTCGACCAGAACAACCGCCCCCTCATCCGAGCCCGCATCTTCACCGGAAACTTCTACTCCCTCGACCTCAAGTAGCTCTGCAACAGCCCAGCGCGGTCTCTTGCGTCTTAGCGACCCCGGTCCAATCCTGCAGCCCGTCATCTCGACCGGAGTCGCGCCTTTTGCGCGGCGGAGTGGAGAGACCCCTGTATTAGCTCTTGCTCTTGCTCTTGCTTTTGTCTTTGCCGTTGCACTTGCTTTTCTGTCTGTCATTCCGAGCGCAGCGAGGAACCTGCTTCTCGCGCGAAGCGCGCTCGCTCCTATCGCTAGAGCGCGAAACTCAGCGCGCAATCCCTTTCCCACACATAAGCAGCTCAACACTCAGCATTCGCAACCGCTTAACTCATTCCACTAAACATCTCATTTAAAACTTCTTAGCTGGTGAATTAGAAATGAGCTACTTTGGGCGCCCCCTGCATTGCGATGACGCCGGAAAACCTATTCTCTGTACAACTATGCTCGCTACCAGCCACGCCCTCACCCGGCCCTGCCTCTACCTGTCCCTTTACCTGTCCCTTCTCTGCGGTCTCAGCGCCACCCTCACTCCACCACTCTCCGCGCAAATCGCGCTCCCCACCTCCGCCCACACCCCCTCGGGCCTGCAACTCTCCGACAGCACCCTGACTCTCCGCGTCGACGCCCTCCGTCCCGACGTCCTCCGCGTCCGCCTCTACCCCAACAACCATCCCTCCGAAGACGCCTCCTGGGCCGTTCTCCCCGCCTCTCGCACCGCCAGCATCGCGGTCACCCCCGAACCCGCAGGCTTCGCCACCGCCAACCTCCGCGTCGCCGTCACCCCCGACCTCCGCCTCACCATCACCGACCTCGCCGGCCACATCCTCCAATCCGACGCGCTCCCCGTCTCGTGGTCGCCGCAAGGCTTCACCGTCACCAAAACAAAATCCCCCGTCGACCACTTCTTCGGCCTCGGCGACAAGCCCGGCCCCCTCGACCGCGCCGGCGAAGCCTTCACCATGTGGAACACCGACAGCTTCGGCTTTCAGGAATCCACCGACCCCATCTACAAGTCCATCCCCTTCTTCCTTGAAATGCACGACGGCCGCACCCTCGGCATCCTCTTCGACAACACCTATCGCACCTTCTTCGACTTCGGCCGAAAGAACACCGCCCAATACACCTTCTCCGCCCCAGCCGGCCCCCTCGACTACTACATCCTCTACGGCCCCGAGCCCAAACACGTCATCGAAACTTACGCCTGGCTCACCGGCCCCACCCCACTCCCACCCCTCTGGTCTCTCGGCTACCAGCAGTCGCGCTACAGCTACACCCCGCGTTCTGAAGTCGAAGACATCGCCGCCCACCTCCGCCGCGACAAGATCCCCGCCGACGGCATCTGGCTAGACATCGACTACCAGTACAAATACCGCCCCTTCACCGTTGACCCCACCACCTTCCCCGACTTCCCCGGCCTCATCCACAATCTCGCCGCCCAACACCTCCACACCATCCTCATTGCCGACCTCCACATCGCTGACGCCCCCAATCAAAATTACAGCCCCTACGACACCGGCACAGCCACCAATCAGTTCGTCAAAGAAAACGGCCACACATACGTAGGGGACGTCTGGCCCGGCCCCTCCGTCTTTCCGGACTTCACGCAAGCTACCACCCGCACCTGGTTCGGCTCCCTCTACAAAGACTTCGTCAACAACGGCGCCGCCGGTTTCTGGGACGACATGAACGAGCCCGCCGTCTTCACCTACCCCTCCAAAACCATGCCCGACGACGTCACCCATCGCATTAGCGGTGAAGAGGCCGAAGGCTTCGCCCCCCGCCTCGCCCTCCACACCGAGATCCACAACATCTACGGCATGGAAAACTCCCGCGCCACCCAGGAAGGCCTCCTAACCCTCCGCCCCAACGACCGCCCCTTCGTCCTCACCCGGGCCACCTACGCCGGAGGCCAGCGCTACGCCGCCACCTGGACCGGCGACAATCTCGCCACCTGGAACCACCTCCGCATGACCACCCCGCAACTCCTCAACCTCGGCCTCAGCGGCTTCTCGCTCTCCGGCGCCGACGTAGGCGGCTTCGGCGGCAGCCCGTCCCCTGATCTCCTCACCAAGTGGCTCATGCTAGCTGCCTTCCAACCCATCGACCGCGACCACGCCGCCAAAGGCACCCGCCCCCACGAGCCCTGGGCCGACGGCCCTCAACAGGAAGCCATCCGCCGCAAATACATCGAACAGCGTTACCTCCTCCTCCCCTACCTCTACACCACCGCCGAGGAAACCTCCCGCAACGGCATCCCCATCATCCGCCCCCTCTTCCTCGAATACCCCCACGCCACAGCCGACAACCATCCCCTCGACAACGACGCCCCTGGCGAATTCTTCTTCGGCCCCTCCATCCTCGTCGCCGCATCTCCACTCCCCGACGACGTAGCTCCCTATCAAGTCCATCTACCCCCCGGAGTCTGGTACGACTACTGGACCGGCGCCAAGCTCGATCGCCGTGAAATCCTCACCGCCCAAGATCTCGAGCTCCGTAACCCGACTGCCACCGGTAAGCCGCAACTCCCGCCGCTCATGGTTCACCCCCCCCTCGGCGACCTCCCCATCTACGTCCACGCCGGCGCCATCATTCCCATGCAGCCTCTCGTACAATCCACCGAAGAAAAACCCAGCGGCCCTCTGACCCTCCGCGTCTACGCCCCCGCCGATGCTACCTCGCCATGCGCCGGCGACCTCTACACCGACGACGGCCTCACCTTCGACTTCCGCCACAACGCCTACCTCCGCCTCCACCTAACCTGCTCCATCTCCGCCGACGGTGCCCTCACCCTCAACATCCCCACGCGCGAAGGCGACTTCCACCCGTGGTGGACCCAGTTCCGCATCGAAGCCGTAGGCTTCACCCCGCACACCGCTCAGGCCTCCATCAACGGCCACACCACACCCCTCGATCACACCAGCCTCGGCTATGCCGTCACCGTCCCCGACACCGGTCGCCCGCAGACAATCGTCCTTCACTAGCCCGCCCCACCCAGAAACGCCGCAAAACAATTACTCTTGAAGCGGATACATCGCGCACCCCGTACGAAGGAGTACTTTCTTGGCCGTTCCAATCCGCAACGTAAGCTCCCCAGGTTACTCTGACGACCTGCAAATGAAAACCGACACGCGCGCCATGAGCGTAGCCACCGCCCTCTTCTTCATGGTTGGCTTCCTCACCTGCCTCAACGACATCGTCAGCCCGCACCTGAAATCCATCTTCGCCCTCGACTACGCCCAGACCCAGTCCATCCCCTTCTTCTTCTTCTCCTCCTACTTCGTCTTCAGCTATCCGGCAGGCAAAATCGTCGAGCGCTTTGGCTACAAAAAATCCATGGTCGTCGGCCTCTTCGTCATGGCCCTCGGCGCCCTCGGCTTTCTTCCTGCCGCGCACCTCGCCACCTTCGCGCTCTTCCTGACCGCACTGGTCGTCCTCGCCGCCGGCATGACCGTAGTGCAGGTAGCGATCAACCCCTACGTCACCGTCATCGGCCCCGCCGCCACCGCCTCCAGCCGCCTCAACCTCGCGCAGGCCTTCAACTCCGTCGGCACCTTCATCGCCCCCTTCATCGGCACCTACCTGATCCTCCGCAACACGATGGCACCGGCAACCAGGGAGCAACTCCTGGCCATGACAGCCGTCCAGCGTCAGGCCTACCGCGTCCTGCAAGCCTCCACCGTTCAAACGCCCTACCTCATCATCACCATCGGTTTGGTGCTCCTCGCTCTCGCCCTCGCCGCAATCAAGCTCAAGCCTCAAACCGGACACACCGACCTCACCCAGGACTTCCGCCCCGGTGCCTTCGCCGAAGCCCTCTCCGCGCCCACCAGCATCTGGAAACACAAATGGGTTCTCTTCGGCGCCCTCGGCATCTTCACCTACGTCGGCGCAGAAGTCAGTATCGGCAATCTCCTCGTCAACTACATGGGCCTTCCCCAGATCGCAGGCCTGCCCGAGTCCATCGCCGGCTACTTCCTCATGTGCTACTGGGGCGGCGCCATGCTCGGCCGCTTCGTCGGCTCTGCCGTCCTGCAACGAGTTCGCACCGGACCGGTCCTCACCGTCGCAGCCATCGGCGCCTTCACCCTCGTCGTCATCTCCCTGCTCACCCATGGCCATCTCGCGATGATCGCCCTGCTGGCGGTTGGCTTCTGCAACTCCATCATGTTCCCCTCCATCTTCACCCTCGGCATCCAGGACCTCGGGCCGCTCACCAGCAAGGGCTCCAGCATCCTCATCGGCGCCATCCTCGGCGGAGCCATCGTTCCCAAGCTGCAGGGCATCGTCGCCGACCACATCGGCCTGCACCGGTCCTTCTTCATTCCAGCCATCTGTTACATCTACATCGCGGCGTTTGCCTTCGCAGCCATCAAGCGTCCCCCAGCCCGCGACTCGCTACTCCCCGTAGAACCCGTCTAGTCCACAACTCCGTCCCCACCAACGCCGCTTGTTGCTTCGAGATACTCAGAGCAACAGGCGGCCATCGCTCTACCCCTCCTAATCCCTGCTCCCTGCCTCAAGGTGCCACCACCACCGAAGTCGTAGCGAACCCGCTAGTCCCTGTAGCCGCCGCAATCCTCACCACCTGCGCCACGCCCGACACTTCCATCGGCGCCACCTGCAACACCCCGCTCCCATTCGACACTGCCGTACTCCGTGCCGTCTTCAGTACAGGCGCCGACGCACACACACCATTCGCCGCGCAAGCACCCTCCCACGCATACACCGTCTGATACACATTCACCGCAGCCCCCGGCAGCGCATGCCCCGCACCATCGGTCACCAGCAGCACCACCGGCACCGGCGCCACGCCACCTAGACTCACGCTTTGCCCGCCGCCACTCGACACAGCAATCACCCATTGCGACGCCGCCACTCCATACACAGTCCAACTCGCGCACACACTCGTCCACGCGCATCCCGTCACCATGTTCGTCGACCCGCTCGCAATGGCACCCACCTGCGCCACCACCGCATCTGTCCCGTTCGCCGCCGTCGTTCCCGTAGCTGGCGCCAACGTAAACCCACTAGCCGCGCTCGACCACACCACCCCAACCCCCACCGCCGCCGCGCCATCCTGCACCGCCGTCAACGACAGGCCCCAGCTTCCCGCCGCCCCTGCCGCCAGGTACTGTGTCGCCGCCCCAATCGTCACCGTCTGCGCAGCATTCACATCCGCGATGGTCACTTTCACCGACGCGCCTCCGCTCACCTCCGTTCCACTTACCGTCACGCTGCCCGGCGCAATCCCCATCAGCGGCGTCTGCGCCAGCCCCGTCGCATCTGTCGTCACCACGCAACCCGAACCCGTACCGCATCCCGTAGCCACCGCCGCGCCTCCGCCGCTGCCCACCACGACAACGCTTACACTCGCACCCGCGGCTGCGGTCACACCATCGGACTTATATACCCGCACCGCAAACGGAGTAGCCGCCGTAACGAACGTCTCCAACGACGCCGGAGCCGACACCAGCTTCACCACGTCCGCCGTTCCCTGGTTGTAAGTCAGCGCCGCGGCGATGTCCGTCACTCCGCCCGTCGTTGCGTCGAGCACCTCCACGTCCACCGCCGTCCCGCCGCTCGCTCCCACCGCCGCCATCGACGGAGCGGTCGCAACAATCTGCGTTGACGTCCAGCTCATCACCGTCGCCTTCACCCCATCGATCAGCACTTCGTTGCCGGTCTGAAAGCCCGTCCCATTAATCGTGATCTGCCCGCCTCCGGATCCCAGCGTCGCTGGTGACACACCACTCGCATACAAAATCCGTGCCGTGTAATTGAAATCCGGCCGCAAGGCTCCATACTGGTCCGCAATCGCAATCCGGTAGGTCGACGCACTCGCCGCCGCCCATACGCGCAGCTGCGTCATCCCCAGCACCATCGAATTCAGCGCCACCGTCTGGCTAGCCACTGTTGGCAATATTCCCGTCGCGTCCGTAGCGTTCCACACCCCAATCACCGGCTGCAGCTTCTGCACCGTTCCTGTGCCCGCCTCATTCAGAGCCGCTACTTCAATCGTCCAACTCGTGTTCGCGTTCACCGGCGTCTTGCGCCACGACGCGTTATAACCTGCTGAGCATATCGCCCCGTTCCACCATCCCGTAGAACTCGACGTCGGAGGGTTTGCCTCCACCGAATCCGGATACTGGCACCAGTTCGCCGACGCATTGCTCGGCGATATCGCCATGCTCCCCAACGCGCCCGCCGCGATAGTGATCATCCCGGTCGGTGTCCCCGACCCTGACATCGAGATCACCGGCCGCTGATAGGGCCCAACCGCATGATCCCCAAAGTACAGCGGATTCACTGGTTCCACCACAAAATACAAGTCCGCGCCCTCCGGTCCCGCCGCAATGTACGGCATACTCCACACCCCCTCATCGGCCGCCGTATCCGTTCCAGCGTTCTCGCTTGCAGGCTCCACTCCGCTTACCGGATTTCCGCCGTTCTGTTGAAACGGGTAGCCCGTCGTGCTCGAATACACCGGATACTGCTCCCAGCCGCCGTCCTTCCCCAAAATGATTCGGTAAGCCATCACATTCACCAGCTCCATCCCCTGCTGCGTCGGAAACTTTACCGTTCCATTGACCGAAACCGCATTCAGACTGCTCTGCGTCTTTCCTCCTCCACTGTTCGCCACCGGGTAGAGCGTCACCAGCGCATTGATATCATCCGGCCTTAGTGTGAACGGACCCTGCATGCACTGATACGAATAGCTCCCGCAGACCAAATCCATCGGATGCATCAGCGGCCACAGCGCCATCTGCGCCGCCGTCACCGGCGACACAGCGGTAAACACGTTATCGTTCAACTGCGACCAAGCCAGTCCCAGCACTCGCCCAAACACCCGCGTCAACTGGTACTGCATCTGCGTCAACTGCTCCTGCAGTTCCGGTGCCGAACTCGACCCCACGCACAGCCCGTCCAGCACAATCACCGCATGCTGGATCGTTCCACTCGATCCGAATCCATCCACGCTCTCCACCACACCATTCTGCCGGCACTCGCCCACACCGCTCGCTCCACTCCCCAGCAGCATATCGATCACGCTCCCATCGCTGTCATAGATCACCGGTATCTGCACCGACGCATAGTTCGTCGCTTCAACATCGGCAGGAAACACCATCGTCGTTCCGTTGAAGTACGCGTTCGCATCTGTCCCAATGCCCTCAACATGTTCGGCCAGCCCTCCACCCTTCACCAGCGTGATACTCGCCGTAGGAATATTCCACACCGCCGCCGCCGCCGCCACCATCGCATCCGCCTGCGCATGCGTAACCGTCGAGCTCAAATCGCCGGGATCCGTAAAGTACATCGGCGCATTCGTATACCAGGCCATCGGCACGCCCGCCGTCGTGTACCCACTGGTACCGGTAATAAACCGCGGACCGCCAGCCCACGCACTCGCCGCGCTCAACACCAGGCCAGCTAAGACCAGCACGCCTCTCCAATGCCTAACGCTGCGCATCGTCCGCCGCCTTCACTGAGACCACGCCAACGCTCTGCCCCGCTCTCACTCCAAGTGCCTGCGCCACACTCGCCGGCAGCGCCGGCTTCTCGGTTGGTTGCTGCAGCAGCAATCCCTCCGGCAGCCGAACGCCCTTCGGCTCTGCCACCTGGCCCGTCTGCCAGGCCTTCGTCACCGCGACTCCATCCGCCAGCGAGATCCCTCCCGCCGAAGTCCCCGCCGCACCCTCCAGCGGAGCCCCAATCGGCCGCCGTACGCTCGTCGCCAACCAGCGCACATCCAGCAGCGCCTGTCCGTTCGCTCCCATCTGCACCACTGGCACCGCGCCCATCATCCCATCCACCGCAGAGCTCAACCCCGACGCACTCGGCGCATGCAGAAAGAACATCGCGCACTGTCCCACCCGGAAATGCTGTTGCCCACCCGTCCACCGCCCCGCCCACTCCCGCATCACGTACGAGCCGCCCACCACGCCCAGCACCGGCTGCTGCACCGAAAACGTGATCTCCACCACCCCACCGCCCATCCCACCAGCAGGCTCGTCCTTGACCTCAATCTTCTCCACCTGCCCCACAAACACCACGCCCGCCCGCGATCCCAGCAGCTGTAGCTCCGCTCCCACGCTCTCCGCCGGCACCCGTTGATCCCGCTGTTGTGCGGCGACTCCGACAGCCCCGCCGCCAAGCGCACCCACCGCCAGTAGCCCAGCCCAAACCCATCCGCGAACACGCAACCGAGCACGCATCATGGCCAGCCCTCTGCAACCTACTTCGTCGCAGCAAGCCAAACCCACACGCGTGTCCTATCCTGGGACAGCGCTTAAGACGTCGATAACGGACCTAAATCTCGGGATAGAAATCAAAGAACGCGTCGATGCTGTGCCGCAGCTGCGCCTCAATCTGCTCCCGGCTGCCCTCCACGATATGCATCGTTACCTGGGCGTCATGCCCGTTCTTCAGCTTGATCGGCGCAGCCTGCACCGCCTCAACCTCATCCGCCGGCAAGAGCCGTAAACCGTATACCAACACCAGATCAGCCATATCCCCATCCTAATCCCCGCCCTTGCACCGTTTCCAAACCGATACAATCAAATCTCTATGTCCGATCAGATCGAAATCCGCGACACCGTCATTCTCGGCTCCGGCTGCGCTGGCCTCACCGCCGCCATCTACGCCGCCCGCTCCAACCTCAAGCCCCTCGTCCTCGAAGGCCACGAGCCCGGCGGCCAGCTCTCCATCACCACCCTCGTCGAAAACTTTCCCGGCTGGCCCGACGGCGTCCAGGGCCCCGAGCTCATCGAGAACATGAAGAAGCAGGCCACCCGCTTCGGTGCCGAGCTCCGCATGGCCCACCTCTCCACCGTCGACCTCACCACCTCGCCCTTCACCCTCACCCTCGGCAAAGACATCGTCCAGACCCGCTCCCTCATCATCGCGTCCGGCGCCTCCGCCCGCTGGCTAGGCCTTCCCTCCGAACAGGCCCTCATCGGCTTCGGCGTCAGCTCCTGCGCCACCTGCGACGGCTTCTTCGCGTCCGGCAAAGAGATCGCCGTCATCGGCGGCGGCGACTCCGCCATGGAGGAAGCCATCTTCCTCACCCGCTTCGCCACCAAGGTCACCCTCATTAACCGCACCGAAAACTTCCGCGCCTCGCGCATCATGCTCGAGCGCGCCATCGCTCACCCACAAATCGAGTTCCTCCACAACACCGTCGTCGAAGAAGCTCTCGGCGTCGAAGAGAAGGACCTCAAAGGCCTCAAGCTCTACAACAAAAAAACCGGCGAACGCTGGACCCTCCCCGTCTCCTTCATGTTCCTCGGCATCGGCCACATCCCCAACGCGAAAATGTTTGAAGGCCAGCTAGACCTCGACGCCGACGGCTACATCAAGACCCAGGAAAATGTCTTCGTCTCCATCCTCGGTGAGCGCATCCCCGGCGTCTACGCCTGCGGAGACGTCCAGGACCGCCGCTACCGCCAGGCCATCACCGCCGCCGGCACCGGCTGCATGGCCGCCCTCGAAGTAGAAAAATACCTCGAGGAACAAGGCCGCTAACCCAGACATACAGGTCAACCCTCCCGCACTCAGACCGGAGTCACCATGTCCAGTCGCATTCTACGAAACGTCAGCACGCTCGTGATCGGCAGCCTGGTGGCTAGCCTGTTCTGCATCGTCACCGCAGCCCAGTCCGCCCCCAACCCCACGCCCGCGAACCCCATCCTCCCCCACGCCGACCCCTTCATCACCCTCCACCCCGTCAACGGCCGCTATCTACTCCTCGCCACCACAGGTCACAACATCACCATATGGAGCGGTAAGACCATCCCCACCGCGTCTACCGAATCGAAGATCGTCTTCACCCCATCCGACGCCATGGAGCAAATCTGGTCGCCAACGCTCTGGCACATCGGCAACCATTGGTGGATCTACTTCACCGCCCAGCAACCCGGCGGCCAGCACGCCATCTACATCCTCGAATCCGACACCGCCAACCCACTAGGCAGCTACACCTTCCGCGGTCCGCTCAATCTCGACAACCGTCCTGCCATCGACCCCTCCATCCTCACCCTCAAGGGCGTCAACTACCTCATGTATGTAACGGTCGATCGCGGAGAAAACGCCATCCAGATCGTTCACCTAACCGATCCCCTCCACCCTTCCGGCCCATCCTCCCTCATCGCCGAGCCGGAGTACCCTTGGGAAAAAGGCGCCGGCAGCACCCGCACCTATCCCGTAAACGAAGGCCCAACCGCCCTCTTCCACGACGGCAAAGTCTTCATCGTGTACTCCGCATCCGACACGGCCTCGCCGCTCTACTGCCTCGGTCTGCTCACCTTTCAGGGCGGCGATCCACTCGATCGCAGCAACTGGAAGAAGACCCCGCAGCCAGTCTTCTCCGCCTCACCCACCAACAACATCTACGGTCCCGGCCGCGGAACCTTCGCCATCGCCGCAGGCGGTACAGACTGGCTCCTCTACGCCGCCAAATCCACCGACGCTCCCACTGCCGCCAACCGCGCAGTCCGCGCCCAGCGCTTCACCTGGAACCCCGACGGCACCCCAAACTTCGGCACCCCCCTCAAAGACGGCCCTCTCTAGTGCCCCGCAGCTTCGGGTGACGGCTTAGCCGCCTTGGCAGGCAGACGCATAACAAACGGTAGCGGGGTGAGGCACATAATGACAGCCGCCAGCAACGCGAAGGCGTTCTTGTAACTCAACATGCTTGCCTGCCGAAGCATCTGCTGATACGCATACCCAACCGCGACCTGGCTAGCCTGGGCAGCGTTCATTCCCTGCGACTGCGCCATATTGGTGATGTGGGAGATGTAGTTGTTATAGCCCGCGCTGCCGGCTCCGCTGTGCGCGGAGAGCTGCATCTGGTGCGTCTGCGCGGTGCGCGCAAGGAACGTAGTCAGCAGAGCCGTACCCGCGCTGCCACCAAGATTACGCGCAAAGTTGGAGAGGCTCGAAATCTGATTCATCTTCGTCGTCGGCACCCCCACATAATTGAGCGTGCTGATAGGAATGAACACCAGCGGCAGCCCGATCACCTGGAACATGCGCCACTGCGTGATGGTCGCAAAGCTGGTGTCGAGCGACAGTCGCGTCAGGTTATAAAGCCCCACCGCAGTAATCACGTAGCCAATACAGACAAGCAACCGCGGATCCATTTTTCCGATAAGCCGCCCGGCGACGAACATCATGAACATCATCACGAATCCCGCGGGGCTCAACGCTTCGCCCGCAAGTTGCGCAGTAAACCCAAGCAGCGTCTGCAGGTATTGCGGGATCAGCACGGTCGAACCAAACAACACCATGCCAAGCACCAGCTGCAGGAAAACCGCCGTCCCAAAATTACGGTTCTTCAGCAGCTTGAGATCGACGATCGGATCCTCATGGTTCCACTCCCAAAACACAAATGTCACGAGCAACACCGCAGCAACGACAGCCGCGGTAGTAATGAGATCCGAGCCGAACCAGTCCTTCTCCTGCCCCTTATCGAGGAAGAACTCAAGCACGCCCACGCCCGACGCAACCAGCGCGAGCCCGGTGAAATCAACCTTTCTGCCGACCGAGGCCTTGCGCCGCTCAATCAGTGCCGGTGGATCTTCTACCATCCGCGAGCTCAGCCAGATCGAAAACAAACCGATCGGTATGTTGATAAAAAAGATCCAGTGCCAATTGAAGTTGTCCGTGATCCAGCCGCCCAGCGTGGGGCCGATCGCGGGAGCGACAACGACGGCCATGCCATACACCGCGAACGCCTGACCGCGCTTCTCCACCGGAAACGTGTCGGCGAGAATAGCCTGTTCCGAAGGCGCCAGCCCGCCGCCGCCGAGTCCTTGCAGCACGCGAGCAAAGATGAGGAACGGAAGCGTCGGCGCCAGCCCGCAAAGCAACGAGCAGACCGTGAACATGATTACGCACGTGATGTAGAAACGCTTCCGGCCAAACCGATCCGACAGCCAACCTGAAATAGGCAGGATCACCGCGCTGGCGACAAGGTAGCTCGTCAGCACCCAGGTCGCCTCGTCCTGCGACGCACCCAGCGAGCCAGCCATGTGCGGCAGAGCCACGTTCGCAATCGAGGTATCCAGCACCTCCATGAACGTAGCCAGCGTCACCGTTAGGGCGATGGCCCAGGGATTGTGTTTCGGTTTCCAGTTTGCGTCGTAGGCCATATCAGCTACCTGATATAGAATATCAGGTAGCTGATATGAATTCTTTAAGGACGAAAAAACAATCCGCGCGGAAGCCAACCGAACCCTACATTAGCAAGCCGGTCCTGGAGCGCATCTCGAGGATGAAGGCTGTGCTGCAGGGTTGCAGAGTAGTGCTGGACGAGGAGTTACAGCCGCTCGGCATCACCACGTCGCAGCTCCGAATGCTGTGGTCGATCGCGGAGAATCCAGGAATCTCCGGCGCCAAAATGGCGCGACTGTGCTCGGTAACGCCACAGTCAGGCCAGGCAACTTTAGCGATGATGGAGGCGCAGGGTTGGGTGCGGCGCAGACCAAGCGAAGCAACCCATCGCATTCTGGTAGCCGAATTAACCAGTAAGGGGGCGCGGGTCTTACTGAAGGCGCGAAAGATTGCGCAAGCGCTGGACCGCAGACTGTGGAACGGCATCACCGATCGTGATCTCGCTGGCCTCGACACAGCACTCCGCAGTGCCGTGCAGGTCCTGACAATCAGGTAGGCATTCCTCCTCACAGCGCCCCACCCTTACCAACTCACCCGCATCAACTCCATCGACTCCCTCTCCAACCGCGTCTCCACCTTCACGCTCCCCGCATCCACATCCACCCAAACCGGCGACCCCAACAACTCCAACCCACCCGCCGCCTTCAACGCCACCACCTGCTCCGCCGTCGGCGTCTGCGGCGACCCCATCGCCTTCCAAACCGTATACGCATTGCTATGCGTCCCATCAATCCGATAGCATTGCACCAGCGCCCTCCGCACCCCCACCGGCAATCCCTTCACCCGTACCTGCACGTCCGCACCCGCACCACCCTCCGCCACATCGTGGTAATCCCACACCAGCACCGACGCACTCCTTCCCTCCCGCGTAGCCAGCGCATCCACATCCGCCTCTCCGCGCACGCCCGTGCTCATCATCGTCTCCAACGGCACCGCGCTCGAGCTCTCCACCGCCACCCGCTCGCCCCCCATCATCCCCAGCATCCGAAACACATTCAGCACCGGCTTATCCACCCCATTCGTACTCAGATCACGAAACCCCTCAAAATAGTCCCGCCCCTCAAACTCAAACGACCAGCTAAGCATCCCCAGCAAGTTCACATGATGCTTCGCCGCCAAATCCAGCAGCCGCGCATAAGCTGCTGCCGTATACGCCGGATACAGCGTCCCATTGCGATAATTATTCGCCGGATTCACCTTCGACGAGCAAGCCGCACATCCCTCAGGATCCGCCTCACTCAACAAAATCGGCAGTTTCGCAAACTTCGGAAAGCTAGCCACCAACCCAAACCCGCGATCCACATCCTTCAGCTCGCGATCGATCCCCATCGTCACCTTGCCGCCCTCAATCACCGGCTGCCCCTTCGCGTGAAAGCTGATGAAGTCCAGCGGCACCACCCCTCCTGTAGCCGCGCTCTTCCCCGTAGCCGCATGCTCCAAAAACTTCTGCAGATATCCAAACGCATGATCATTCCGCGGACTAGTAGTAGCTGGCCCACCCACCCGCGCCCCCGGCAACGCAGCTCTCACCCCCGCGACGGCATAGTCGTACAGCTTCAGATACTCATCCTCAGTCCCATGAAAGTACTCAATGTCCGGCTCATTCCAAACCTCGAAGTACCACCGCAAAACTTCCTCTTTCCCGTACCGCTCCACCAAGTGCGCCGTCACCACCCGCGCCAACTCCTCCCACTTCGCATAATCCTTCGGCGGATTATTCGAAGCCCCCGACAGCGTGTCCTTCGGATACAGCACCTTATACGGCTGGTCCGGTTTCCCCGGCAACACCGCCGCCAAATCCTTTGGCATAAATCCCAGCTCCACCACCGGCCGCACACCCTCGGCCTTGTACGCATCAAAAATCCCATCCATCAACCGAAAGTCATACACCGGCTTCCCACTCGCATCCTCGCTATACACATTCGTCGAGCTCCACTTCAACGCCGGCACCCCATCCCCCGACGTCAGCAAATGATGCGCCCGAATATAAACCGGCGCCGCACTCAAATCATGCAGCTCCCCCAACAACTCCCGCCCCAGCACGGTCGTCGAATAATTCCCCTCGTCATACCCGAACCACGCATACGCTGGCTCCCACACTCCCACCGTCTTCCCCAAATCCACATCCACCGTCACCGGCCTCTGCGCCCTCAACATCCCCACACACGCAACGCCCAAACACACCAGCGCCGCCACTCTCGACCCAAACCTCGCTCGCATCATCACACCAACCCTTGTACGCCAAACATTCCAACCACGCCACCAGAAAAGTACCCTCGCCCTTGCATTCCGGGTCTCATTCCTATACCATAGGGGGGTATGCCTCCCACGGCATAACACTGATTGGAGCACCTCATGACGAACACAACCACAAAGGAACCTCCGAGTCCTCGGACGCCCCTCCTGCGCTGCGTTCGCGAGGTGCGGTAACTCCCTTCTCCAGCTTGTTCCCAAGCCATAGCAACACCTGAAGGCGTCACCCTCCCGCTCGCGCAGTGCCCCACCACGGCACACCGCGACGCGAATCAACACGTGCCCACAAGCACGCCTTCCTCGTCGCCTCCACTCGCATGCCCCGCGCATGCAGCCAGGAGGACCCATGTCCCTCAACATCACCACCACCTTCATCACCCGCCGCCCCACGCTCATCCGCGTCTGGCGCACCGACGGCGCGCACCTCACCAGCACCTGGCTCCGCACCCTCACTCCCAACACCAACACCGAAGGAGGTCCGCGTCCATGACGAGCCTCCAACCCACCCTCCAGCCCTAACCCTCGCCTGCCAACGCCATCCGCGTCCGCCGCCCCTGGCAGCGCACCGTTCTCAGCTTCCTCGTCGCCTTCGGCCCCGGCCTCATCGTCATGGAAGCCGACAACGACGCCGGCGCCGTCTCCACCTACATGCAGGCCGGAGGCCAGTACGGCCTCCACCTGCTATGGGTCCTCGTCCTCCTTCTCCCCATCTGCTACTTCGTGCAGGAGATGGTTGCACGCCTCGGCATCGCCACCGGCAAAGGCCACGCCGCCATGATCTACGAGCGCTTCGGTAAAGCCTGGGGCCGCTTCTCTCTCTTCGATCTCCTCGCCGTCAACTTCCTCACCCTCATCACCGAATTCGCTGCCATCTCGCTCGCCATGTCCGGCCTCGGCGTAGCGCCCGTCATCTCCGTGCCCATCGCGGCCATCGCCCTCGTCGCCCTCATCGCCACCGGCAGCTATCGCCGTTGGGAGCGCATCGTCGTCATCCTCTGCCTCCTCGACCTCACCTGGTTCATCGCCGCCGCCCTCCTTCACCCGCGCTGGTCAGCGGTCCTCTACAACACCTTCATCCCCTCTCTCCCGCGCACCGGCAAGACCGGCGACCTCGTCTTCCTCATCATCGCCATCGTCGGCACCACCATCGCTCCGTGGCAACTCTTCTTCCAGCAGAGCTGCGTCGCCGAAAAACGCCTCCGCTTCGCCGACCTCAAATGGGCACGCCTCGACACCTTCATCGGCGCAGTCTTCTCCATCCTCGTAGCCGGCGCCATGATGCTCACCGGAACCTTCGCCTACAACCACCACATCCCCTTCACCGACCCCGCGCAACTAGCGTCCTCCATCGCCACCATCCTCCCGCATCGCAGCGGCGTCTTCCTCCACCACGCCTTTCTTCTCCTCATGGTCAACGCCGCCGTCCTCGGCACAACCGCTATCTCCCTCGCCAGCGCCTGGGCTTATGGAGAAGTCGCCGGCTGGCAGCACTCCCTCCACAAAAAACCCTCCGAAGCCCCAGCCTTCTACGCCGTCTATGCGATCTGCGTCTTCGCCGCTGCAGGCATCGTCCTCGTCCCGCATCTACCGCTGCAATTAGTCATCGTCAGCGTGCAAGTCTTCGCCGGCCTCATCCTCCCCTCGGCCATCATCTTCCTCCAACTCCTCCTCAACGACCGCGCCCTGCTAGGCGATCGCTGGGTCAACCGCCCCTGGAACAACTGGGTCAACTGGTCGATCGTCGCAGTCCTCTTCGCCCTTTCGCTCATCCTCGCCGCTCAAATCCTCATCCCCAACCTCTTCGCATAACAACCCCGAAAGGAGCGCCTCATGGCCACCCTTGCCACACCACCCACTCCCACCGACGCCAACCTCTATGTCATCCATCCACTCGACGACGTGCAAGAGCAGAAGTGCACCTCCGAAGGCCTCGGCCTCATGCACCTCACACCCACCGTGCGCTTCGCCCTCACCACCCTCCGCGTCTATCTCATCGCCATGACGCTCATCATCCTCTACCGCACCCTCACGCTCACCCACTTGCTCCCCCAACACGCGCGCTAGCTGCATCAACCTTTAGCCATCCAGCGAAAGTGTCATCTCGACCAGAGCGTTGGCTAACGAATACATCGTCATCTCGACCGGAGCGGGATGGCTTTATCATCCCGCGCAGTGGAGAGCCCCCTGTATTTCGCGGCTGCCTGCACAGTCAACAGCTCTATCCGACTTTCAGCAACAGGGGCACCGCTGCAGTGCCTCCCCCACATCAGTTCGGGTTTCACCTCAACCGAATGATGGATGTGCAACCACCCCTCCATTCCCTACACTTGCCCGGTAACTCAAAATAGAAATCCATCCGCACCCCAGCGAGCGAGTCTCGGCCTGCCATCTTCTGAGCCCGTGTCGCGAGAAAGATTCCATGTACCAGAAAAACCGTCTCTCTTCGTTTCTCCTCTCCCTCTGCTTCATTGCGCTAAGCTCCACCGCCGCCTTCGCCCAAACCACAACGACCAACACCAACTTCTTCTCCGCCTGGGAGAACCGTGTTCGCGCCACCCTCGCCAGACAACCGAGCTTCCCCATCCCCGTCATCGCGCCCTCCTCGCAGATGGTCCAGCTCTTCCGCTTCGACTACCTCCACGAGTACACCCCCGCCCGCACCGCCACCGACATCTACACCAACGGCAAGGGCCTCAACATCATCCCCTTCGCCAACGTTGAAATCGACATCGACCTCCCTCCCTACATCCAGCACAACAATCCCAAGGTCATAGACGGCGCCGGCGACTTCTCCACCGTCATCAAATACCGCCCCTTCGCCAGCCCCGACAAGCATCACAGCTACTCGCTCGGCGGCCAGGTCGCCATCACTTACCCCACCGGCAGCTATAAGAACGGCGCCCTCGTCTCCACTGTTACGCCCACCCTCATGGGCGGCAAAGGCTTCGGCCCCTTCGCTATCCAATCCACCATCGGCGCCCTCCTTCCCACCAGCGATACCTCCACCATCGGCCGCACCGTCACCTGGAACACCACCGCTCAGGCCCGCATCGGCAAAATCTTCTGGCCTGAGCTAGAAGTGAACTCGAACTACTACCACGAAGGCCCCAACAACGGAAAGAATCAGACCTTCCTCTCGCCCGGCTTCATGGTCAGCAAGATCAACTTCCGCCACACTCCCGGCAACCGTCTCGCCCTCATCTTCGGCTCCGGCTTCCAGATCGCCACCTCCACCTTCCACAGCTACAACCACGCGTACGTCTTCACCTCGCGCTTCGCCTTCTAAACGCATCTCCAAACTCCGGCGACGGCGGCAAAGTATCATCGAGCCAGCACACCATCCGCCGCCGGAGCCACCTCATGTACACCCCCAAAGACTTCCTCGTGGACGATCTCCCCACCCTCCACGCCGACATGCAGCGCAACTCCTTCGCCGCGCTCGTCACCCTCACTTCCGCAGGCCTGGTCGCCACCCATTTCCCCATACTCCTCGACCCCGACCGCGGCCCCTTCGGCACCATCCTCGGCCACGTCTCCCGCGCCAACCTCCAATGGCAGCACACCGACCCAGCTACCGAAGCCCTCCTGATCTTCAACGGCCCCGACACCTACGTCACGCCCAACTGGTATCCCGCCAAGCAGGAAACCCACCGCGTCGTCCCCACTTGGAACTACTCTGCCATCCACGCCTATGGCCCCATCACTTTCTTCGACGACCCCACCCGCCTCCGCGAAATCGTAACCCGCCTCACCGACCTCCACGAGTCCACCTTTTCCACCCCCTGGAAAGTCACCGACGCCCCCGCCAACTACATCGACGGCCAGCTAAAAGCCATCATCGGTTTCGAGCTCCCCCTCTCCCGCATCGAAGGCAAGCGCAAGTTCAACCAGAACCGCTCCGCCGCCGACCAATCCGGCGTAGTCCAGGGCCTCCGTTCCCTCAACGACCCCACCAAATCCGCAGTAGCCGACTTCATGCAATCCCTCACCGAAAAATCCAAACCAGAGTAACCTCTCTCCATGCGACTCCCTCTCCGCGCCGCCACCTCTCTGCTCGCACTAACCCTCTCCACTACCGCGCTCACTCAGACCACCCTCCTCGCCCTCTCCAAGCGCGACCACACCCTCTCCATCATCGACCCCACCACCCTCAAAACCCTCTACACCCTCCCCGTAGGTCCCGACCCCCACGAGGTCATCGCCTCCACCGACGGCACCACCGCCTACGTCTCCAACTACGGCGGCGGCACCTTCCACACCCTAGCCGTCCTCGACCTCGTCCACCACACAGCTCTCCCCTCCATTGACCTCGGCCCCCTCAACGGCCCCCACGGCCTCACCTTCGTCGACGGCAAACTCTACTTCACCGCCGAAGGCGCCAAGGTCATCGGCCGCTTCGACCCCGCCACCCAAAAAGTCGACTGGGTCCTCGGCACCGGCCAAAACCGCACCCACATGATCTACGTCGCCCCCGACCTCCAACACATCATCACCGCCAACGTAGCCTCCGCCACCGTAACCCTCATCGACCAACAGGAAGTCCGCATGGGCCCGCCCCCCGGCATGAAGCCCCCCGCCAACATGCCCCCGCCGCCGCCCGGCCCTCCCCAAGTCCGCAAAGACTGGAACGAAACCGTAGTCCCCGTAGGCCACGGCTCCGAAGGTTTTGACCTCTCTCCCGACCAAAAGGAAATCTGGGTAGCCAACTCCCAGGACGGCACGATCTCCATCATCGACTACGCCGCTAAAAAAGTAATCGAAACCCTCCACCCCGACGTCCAGAGCGCCAACCGCCTCAAGTTCACCCCCGACGGCAAGCACGTCCTAGTCTCTCTCCTCGGCGCCCCCGACCTAGTTATCCTCGACGCCGCCACCCGCAAAGTGATCAAGCGCCTCCCCATCGGCACCGGCGCCGCCGGCATCCTCATCGACCCCACCAACAACCGCGCCTTCGTAGCCAACACCCCCGACAACAAAATCACCGTCATCGACCTCAACACCCTAACCATCACCGCCCACATTCCCAACATCGCCGAACCCGACGGCATGGCCTGGGCCACTCATCCCTGACACGCTACCAACCCAACCGCAATCGCGAGACCAAGGAAATCTCATGCGCGCTGAAACCAAACACGCACTCAAACAATTCGGCCTCGGCTTCCTGAACTTCGCCATCGCCATCGGCCTCATGATTGCCGTACACGTGTTAGCCCGCGGCCGCCTCTCCGATGACCTAGCCAGCATCGTTGCCGTCGCGATCATGCTAGCCGCCTACCTCGGCGGAACTCGCTTGATCGAACGCGTGCGCCTAACCGAGTTCGACGGCACCGGCGGCTTCCGCGAATTCGCCGGCGGTCTCGCCCTCGGTTTCTTCCTCTTCTCAGCAACGATGCTTCTGCTCTGGGCCTTCTCCGTCTACCACCCAACCGGCTGGGGATCTGCGTCCCACCTGGGCGCAGGCATCGTTTTCGCCCTCCTGGGCGCGACGATCGAAGAAATTATGTTCCGAGGCTTCCTCTTCCGCCTAATCGCGGGAGTGGCCGGCACATGGTGGGCTCTCGCCATAACGTCAGCCCTCTTCGGCGCCGCTCACGCCTTCAATCCCGGCGCCACCGTCGTGAGCTCCATCGCCATCGCCGTAGAAGCAGGCGTGCTCCTCGGTGCCGCCTATGCCCTCACGCGACGCCTCTGGCTTCCCATCGGCCTTCACGCCGCATGGAACTTCACCGAGGGCACCGTCTATGGCATGAGCATCTCAGGAACCGGTGCTGCGAAAGGCTTCATCGCCGGAACCTTGCATGGCCCAAACCTCCTGACAGGCGGGCAATTCGGCCCCGAGGCCTCCCTAATCGCCGTCCTAGTCTGCCTCTCCGCCGCGTCCCTCATCCTCTGGCGCGTCATCCGCCTCTACCGCGTCCAGCGCCCCCTCTGGAGCCGCACCCTACCACCGACGAACTCCTGACCCCGCAAACGACGGCGGCGCCCCAAAGGGTCGCCGCTCGTCTTCTCTATCCTCTACACTCTATCCCCTACACCCTGCTCTTAGTGGATATCAAACTGCTCCGGATGCAGGCTAGGATCGCTCTTCACCAGAATCGTCTTGCCCGACATCTCTTCCATCTCCTGCAGCCACTTCGCTCCGCCGGTCTTCAACTGCTTCACAACCTCCGGATTCACGCGCAGCATGATGTCACCCTTCTCGATCAGCTTATGCATCTTCCGCATCTCGATATAAATGTCGTTGCAAACCGTCACCGGCGACTTCACCATACCCGTACCCGCGCAAATTCCGCAGGTCGTTGACAGTGTCCGCTCCAGCGACTGCTTCACACGCTTCCTGGTGATCGCGACCAATCCAAAATCATTGAACTGCAGCACCTTCGACGGAGCCCGATCCTTCTTCAACTCGTCTTCCAGCGCAGCCATCACCTTGTTACGATTCTTCCGCTCATCCATATCGATGAAGTCGATGATGATAATGCCGCCCAGATCGCGCAGCCGAATCTGCCGCACAATCTCCGGGATCGCATCCAAATTCGTCTTCACAATCGTGTCTTCCAGCCGCGCCGTCTTGCCCACATACTTGCCGGTATTAATATCGATCGCGACCAGCGCCTCGGTCTGATTGATCACAATCGATCCACCCGACTTCAACCACACCTTCGACCGCAGCGCCGTATTAATCTCCTCGGTGATCCCGAACTGCTCAAACAGCGGCGTGTCCTTCGTATAAAGCTTCACGCGCCGAATCAAGCTAGGCTGGAACCTCTGCAGGAACCGCAGCACGCGCTCGTACTCGGCCTCGGTATCCACCCAGATTGCCGAGAAGTTATCGGTAACCTGGTCCCGCAGAATCCGCTCAATCAAATTCAAATCGTGATAAATCAGCGCCGGGCTCTTCGACGATTCAGACCGCGTCTTGATATCGGCCCAGAGGTTGAGCAGGAATCGCAGATCACTCCGCAGCTCCTCTTCCGTCGCTCCCGCCGCCGCCGTGCGCACAATAAAGCCGCCCTGCGCGTCGCCCTTCTCGCTCAGCAGAATCTCTTTCAGCCGCCGCCGCTCGCCGTCACTCTCAATCTTGCGCGACACGCCCGTATGATTCACCGTCGGCATGAACACCAGGAACCGTCCAGGCAACGCAATATGCGATGTAATGCGCGCACCCTTCTTCGCAATCGGCTCCTTGGCAATCTGCACCAGAACCTCTTGCCCCGGCTTCAACAAATCGCTGATCGCCGGCAGGTTCGTCGACTGCATTGACCGTCCTCCGCGATCCCGTCCGCCGCCACGCGGCCGCGAGTTTGCCATACCACGACCATCGCGCGAACTACGCTCACCACTGCTTCGTTCTCCGCCGCTTCGCTCGCCACCACGATCTCCGCTGCTACTGCGTTCGCCGCTACCACTGCGTTCACGATCGCGTCCGCCGCGACGTCCATCTCTGCGCCCGCGCCGTCCACCCTCGCGTCCGCCTTCACGGCTACCCTCGCGCTGGCCCTCACGCGCCGGCTCACCTTCCGCCTTGGCCGCGCGCGCCTCGCCATTCTCGTCAAAGCTCGAGGACTCCGCATACTCGTCTTCCTCGGCCTCGCTGATCTGGCTTCCCGAAACTTCCTCTTCAACGAAATCCTCTTCGCCGTTCGACGCTAGCTCATCTTCTTCGAAATCCTCTTCATCGTCGTCGAAGTCCTCGTCCTCGTCGTCCTCTTCATCAATCTCAACCGGCTCAAGACCTGTGATGTCATCAATCGTCATGTCGCGAATCATGCTGCCCAAATCGGCCGCACCTTCCAGCGTCTCTTCCTCGACATCATCATCAAACGCACCCGCATGAAGTGAACCAATCTCAGCGTCCTCTTCATCCAGCAGCTCTTCTTCGAGCTGCCCGTCTCCCGGCGCGAACCCTTGCGCCGATTCCTGCGCATGCACCCGCTCGCCCTCAATCGACACCGGCGTCTCCGCCGCGGCCGCGTGCACCGACTGCACCACCGCCTCATGCTCAATCGGAGCCGTAGGATCAGCATGCACAATCTCCGCATGCGCCAGCTCCGAGATCAGCTCACCCGTAGGCTGCAGACTCGTAAACTCCGGCTCGTGCCCAGCCTCAACCACAGGCTCCTCCACCGTGCCGCTCTGCCGAAACTCCCGCGCACCCGCAGGATCAACACGGAACGAAGCCGAAGCATTTTCCTCCGGCTCATACTCCGCGCTGGTCTCTTCGAATTCAGCTTCATGAAACTCCGGCTCCGGAAGCTCTACAGCCTCCCGCAGCTCGGCATCATGCACCGACGAAATCGCCTCTTCAAACTCCGCCTCATGTTCAGCCGCCGGCTCCAACGTCTCCACCTGAGCCAAATCCGTCTGCCCCGCCCATTTCGGCGCAAAGCCAGGCTCGTACTCGCTCTCGGTCACATCATGCGCCGAGCTCACCGCCGGCATCACAGCCTCCGCAGGACTAATCCCACGCGGCTCCGCACGATACTCGGTCCGTGGCGCGTCCGTACGTTCGCCCCCGCGTCCCTTCTGCTCATCGCGTCCACGCCGGCGATCCCGCCCACGTCCACCACGATCTCCACGGTCATTACGATCACGATCACCACCGCGGCTTTCATTCGACGACGACTCGCCGCGCGACGCATCACCACGCGGCTCACGTGCCCGCAGCGTCTCACCCGGCAACACCGCTCCACCATCCCAACCAACCAGCGGCTGAATCTCCGTAGACGGTTTCGCAACGATCGGAATGCCCGCAGCCTTCGCCGCACTCGGCTCCGAAGCCGCGCCATTCTCCCCCCGCCGATACTTCGACAGCGACTCGCCCGGCAGAATGAACGGCTCCGCAGCAGACGCATTCAAATCCACAACTTCATCGTCCGCCGAACCCGGCCGAGCACCACGCGGCGCAAACCGCTCCCGCACCGAATCCAGCCGCGAATCCCGTCCACCCGACTCGCGACCACCAGAAGCCTCACGCCCGCGCCCACCACGATCCCGTCCACCGCGATCTCTTCCGCCGCGATCCCGTCCACCGCGCTCGTTACCGCGATCCGCGCCACCCTCACGCGACTCCGCCGGCCGAGCAGCACGCACCTCTTCACGAGGAGCAATCTCACGCGGCGCCGCAGCCTCTACACCAAACTCATCCGCCTCATTCCCAACCGGCGCCTCTGCCGAAGCCTCACCCGCAACTCCGCGTCCACGCCGCCGTCCGCGACGCCCACGCCACCGACGCTGACCATCAGCACCCGGAGCACCCTCACCAATCTCTTCCTCATCCCCACCCGCACGCGGCGCCGCATCCAGCACCTCATCATCAACCGGCGCATAGCTGCTCGGAGCAAAACTCCGAGCCTCTTCAACCGGGCTCTCCGCACCGCGATCCGCCGGCAACGCCTCACGGCTACCACGATCGCGATCGCGCCCATCTCGCCGCCCACGCCCACGCCCTTCGCCGCGTCCTTCCGAACGTCCTTCACTACGAGGCCGCTCACCCCGAGGCGCACGCTCCCCGCTGCCCGCCGCGCCATCAAAGTCCGCAGCGTCTCCGGCTTCTTCCATGAAGTCCGTAATGTAAAGGAACGCATCGCGCTCGAGCCCAATATCCACAAAGCTCGACTGCATACCCGGCAGAACGCGTGTCACGCGTCCGTTGTAAATCGAGCCGGCAAGCGTGTATTCATTCTCGCGCTCGTAATAAATCTCTGTGAGTTCTTCTTTTTCGACAATCGCCAGCCGCGTTTCATGGGGCGTGCTGGATATATAAATTTCTTTCGACATTGCTCTGCTTTCTCCTCGCACCCGGCTCTCAAGCCGGTGTGCTCTGGCAGAACAAGCGAAGATCGCGCTGCACAAGCTCTAACGCCCTGCGTTAGCTCCCTGCAACAGCCTCCTGGGATACGGACAGAAGATGAGTCGCGGAAACTGGATGCAACTTCCCAAACCTTTGCGCGCCCGCTACAGCACGCCTTCCCGCACACGAAATCCTGCGCTCTTCGCGCATCCGCATGCCGGAACCGGGAGAAAACTTTGCCAGTGTTGTACCGCCTGTCGTGGGCCCACTATTTCTGCCCCTCGACATCATGCCGTCAACGGAGTTTGTGACCAACGCAACCTCAACCTGAGGCGGGGCCGTTAACCGTCCGTTTCCGTTCATTCTCAAAACCTGTCCGGCCATCGGAAGTTGATCCGCGCCTGGCCGGCCTTCTCAAAATCTTGTTTCTAAAAGTCTTGTTGCTAAAACTTGTTAACCTCGGCAACGGGAAAAATCATCGCATCCGTGCCGCAGTCCCTATAACCGATCAGCCCTGTGGCAGATCGTCTGCTTCTAGTATGCACCAAATTTCGGCAGTTTGCTCTCCCTGCATCGCAATTCCACGAAAACCGTTGCCTTCCCGATACCCCCGCATCTAAAGTTCTCCCATCCCCCACGGAGCCACGCCCATGCCCGCTTCCCCCGAGATCATCCTTCAGGTCACCGACCTCCGCGCCGCCACCAGCTTCTACCAGCGCCACCTCGGCCTCACCATCTTCCTCCGCCGATCCAACCTCATCGGCCTCGACGCCACCGCCTTCCGCCTCTACCTCGAAGAAGCTCCACCCCTCGGCCCCGTCCTCGAATTCTTCACCGAAGACCTCGCCCAATCCAAGCGAGACCTCGTAGCCGCCGGCTGCCAGATCATCGACTACAACCCAGCCCTCCCCCGTTGCTACGTCCGCGACCCCTTCAACCTCGTCTTCAATCTAGCCGAGCGCAAACCCTAACCTCCGCTCTAAGGTCTTCTCTTCCTCTATCCCCTACCCTCTATCCCCTGTTTCAATTCACGAACCGCCGCATCCGCACATTCATCACGATCCCCAGCGCCAGAAACATATAGATAATCGACGACCCGCCATAGCTCATCAGCGGCAGCGGAATCCCTGTCACCGGCATCAGCCCAACGCACATCCCGATATTCACCGCAATCTGAAACAGCAGCACCCCCACAATCCCCATCACGATCAAGCTCCCGGGCGGATCAGCCGCCGTCTGCGCATTCTGAATCAGCCTCACCAGAATCAAAAAGTAAAGCAGCAGCACCCCAATCGCTCCAATAAACCCATGCTCCTCGCAGAACGCCGCGAAGATAAAATCCGTATACGGAATCGGCAGAAAGTCGCCCTGCGTCTGCGTCCCTTTACTCTGCCCCTTGCCCCAAAGCCCGCCCGACCCCACGGCAATCAGCGACTGCTTGATCTGGTATCCCGAAGCCATCGGATCGCTATCCGGATTCATAAACGCCGTCAGCCGCTGCTGCTGATACGGCTTCAACAGCTTGCCCGACCACAGCCCCACCCCGCCCACCAGCAACACCGCCAAAACCAAAATCCCCGCCTGCTTCCATTTGATCCCGCCCAGAAACAGCCCCACCACCAACACCGGCAAATACGTCAGCGACGTCCCCAGATCCGGCTCCTTCAACACCAACACCAGCGGCACGCCAATCAGTAGAAACGCCTTGCCAATATCCTTCCAACTCAAATCGCGGCCATTCTCCACAATGTCCCAGAAGAATCGCGCCGCCACCAAAATCAAAATCAGCCGCACCCACTCCGACGGCTGAAAGTGAATCCCGCCGCCCAAATTAATCCATCGCCGAGCCCCCAGCACCTTCGTCCCCACCACCTTCACTGCCAGCAGCGACACGATGCTGACCCCATATGCCCAATACGAAATCTGAAGCAGCCGGTGATAATCCACCAGCGCAAACACGAACATCCCCACCAGCCCCACGCCCAGAAACACAAGCTGCTTCTGCTGGAACCCATGGAACTTCGTCATCTCAGTAGCCGACCGAATCTCCAGCACGCTCACCACCGACAGCACCATCACAATGCCCAGCAGCATCCAGTCGAAATCCCGAAACCGCGATCCAATCATTCCATCCCCAGTCTACCGTTTCCCACCCAATCCCCGCCCAAACCCCACCACCCAGCATCCAACCCCACAACCCCACCCCGGTACACGCGTACCTCTACACAAATCATCGTCATCCTGAACGAAGTGAAGGACCCCTGTAGTTGCCTTTGCTCTTGCTCTTGCTCTTGCTCTTGCCTTTGCTCTTGCTTTTGCTCTTGCTTTTCTTTCTGTCATTCCCTCTGGGAATCTGCTTCTTCCGTTACCGTTGCCTCTGCTTCTGAGATAGGTCCGGGCTTTAGCCCGGACATTAACAGCCCACCCAACCGCCGGGCTTGAGCCCCCGGGACATTCTCCCTTACCGCTGCCACTTCCCTTGCACTTGCCCTTGCTTTTCTGTCTGTCATTCCGAGCGCAGCGAGGAACCTGCTGTCTCCCGTTCTTGCCCTTGCCCGTCCGGATTAGCAGGGGGCTTTAGCCCCGGGCCTTTGAACTCGCTCTCACTCGCCCGCGCCACCCCACCCACCTACTGCACAAGATACTGAGTCACACCTTCCGCCACGAAGGAGACCGCAATCAAAAGCACCCTGCCGCCACTTCCCCCTCCCGCTATCCGGAAACCGCGAGTCTTCCGACTTCTGTTCTCTTTGAAGCTGACCTCCGACGATCCCCACGAAGGCAATGCAGGACAAACCCCCTGCGTAGATCAGGAACTCACTAAGCGCCGTCGGCCTAGGCCCCCCTGTCCAAAGCAAACTCAGAGCAAAATGGTGAATCAACACATGGCAAGCGTTGACCAGCAACTGAAATCCCAATAACACCCGCGACCACTTCTCGTCTCGCTTCACTTAGACCTACCCATTCACGACTGCCTCACTCAGCCGAAGGCGCCACTGCCTCCCCCGCCGTCTTCGGCGCCTCGGTCTTCGGCACCGCCACCTCTTCCATCTTCAAATTCCCATCCCCCTTCCTCTGCTTGGTCACATACGTATCAATCACCTGCGCCGCCAGCTTCGCCGAATTATTCCCCCAATACCCGTGCTCCCACAGCACCGCCACCACAATGTCCGGATTCCTTCTTGGCGTCATCCCCACAAACCACGAATGCGGCAACGTGCTTTTATCCGTGCTACCTTTCTTTCGCCCGCCCACGACGTCCGCTGTCCCCGTCTTCCCGGCAAGGTCAATGCCATCCAGGTGCGCCTCCGCCGCCGTCCCAATCGGGCTCAACACGTTCGCCATATCATCGGTAATGATCTGCCAGTTCTCGGGCGTCAGCGGAATATGCGCCACGCCCGAGCCCGGAAACGTAGTATCGATCGTGCTCTGTTCCTCGCTTGTAATCTGACCAGGCATCAGCACATGCGGCCGCACAAATATCCCGCCCGACGCTATCCCGCTCAACGCCCGCGCCAGCTGTATTGGAGTCACCTGGGTCGCCCCCTGTCCAATCCCCACCGAAATCGTCTCGCCCGCATACCACTTGTCGTGCTGCGTCTTCAGCTTCCATTCCTCACTTGGCACTATCCCCGCCTGCTCGTCAGGCAGATCAATTCCCGTCTTCTGCCCCAGCCCCACACTGTGCGCGTAGTTCGCAATTGTCTCGATCCCCAGCTTATTCGCCAGCGTGTAATAAAACGTGTCGCACGAGTAAGGCAGCGCATTATGAATGTCCACCGACCCATGGTGCTTGTCGCAGCCAAAGAAGTGCCCATAGAACGTAGCGCCGCCGTTGCACGCCACATGCAATTCCTGCGCCGCATTCTCCTGCAATCCCGCCAGCGTCATCACCACCTTGAACGTCGACCCCGGCGGCAGTTGCGCCTGGATCGCCTTGTTCATCATCGGGTGATTTGGATCGTCCATAATGCTCTTCCAGTACGCCTGTGACAGCCGCACCGCAAACTGGTTCGGATCAAACGCCGGCCGCGACGCCATCGCCAAAATCTCGCCCGTATGCGGATCCATCGCCACAATCGAGCCGTTCTTTCCCTCCAGCGCTCTCTCCGCCGCAATCTGCAAATCAAGGTCAATCGACAAGTGCAGGTCCTTGCCCGGCACCGCCAATTCCTGCCCCATCAGCCCCACTTCTTTGCCATGCGAGTTCACAATGATGTCGCGCGATCCGTCCTGCCCGCGCAGAATCCCGTCATAGGTCTCTTCCACTCCGAACTTACCCACCACGTCGCCCGGCTGATACGCGGCAAATCGTTCATCATTAAGATCAGCTTCGCTCACCTCTCCCACATACCCAATCAAGTGCGCCGCAAACCCATCCTTCGGATAAAGCCGTCGCTCCGTATCCAGCGTCTCCAACTCCGGCAGATCATCGCGATGCGCCGCAATAAACGCCTGTTCATCCGGCGTAATATCCTGCTTCAACGGAATCGGCTGATACTTCGGCGCATATTGAAAGTGATGCAGCGTCGCTTGAATCTGCTCCAGCGGTATATGCAATCCCTGCGAAATCAACGGCAGATCCGTATCCAAACTCTTCTGCTGCTCGCGAATCAAAAAGCAAGTCACCGACGGATAGTTGTCCACCAAAATCCGTCCATACCGATCGAAGATCCGTCCCCGCGGCGCAAGCACGGGAACCTTGCGCACGCGATTCTGCTCGGCCAGCACTCGATACTGATCCGCCCCCAAAATCTGCAGCCGCCACAACCAGCAACCCAGCACCACGAGCACCGCCGCCACCACGTACTGCGACACATGCAGCTTCGTAGCCGACAACTTCTCTTTCCGATCGATGCTCTCCAAACTCATCCCGCCACCGCTCCTCACCTAAACTCTACGCTGCCTTCACCACTAGTCTCTAATCCGAAACCGATCCAGCACAGCAAACATCGGAATCGCGACCACGCAATTCGCCGCCGCAGAAATCAACTCCACCACCGGCAGAAACCGGTACGACACATCACCCAGCAGCCAGTGCGCAATCACATACAGTAACCCGCTCTGCGCCATGCTCAACGTAAACACCAGCCCAACGCGATTGATGATGTTGTCCACATCCACCGCAAACCCAATGCTGGCGGCCACATACCCCACCACCCCCTTAGCAATTCCATCCACCCCGAACGGATGATTCGTCAACCCATCCTGAAACAGCCCAATCAACGTGCCCGTCACAGTGCCCGCAATCGGGCTTCTTCTCGACACCGCAAAAAAGATCGTAGCAATCAGCGGCAAATCAATATGGATCAGCCAGGGGAACGTCTTCGGCAGCATAGCCTGCAGCAGAATGCAGACCAGCGGCGCCATCACGGTCACCCCCGGATGGAACCCATACTGGTCCAGCTCTTCGCGGCTTGTATAACTACGCTCTGCCATCGCCCTCGCCCATCGTTATTACTCTTGCGGTTTCTGTGGCGCCGAAGCCGGAGCACCCGGCGTCAACTCCGTCGCCGGCGGCACCGTTCCCGGCGTAAATTTGTCCGGATGCACCGCAGGCTTCGGCCGCGGCAGCCCCGAATTGATATACCCCACGGCCCCACCCACCTGGCTCTCAGGATCATCCGACACCGGCTTCCCATCAGCCCCCGCCGCAGGCGGCGAAGCATCCCCTTCCGGATGCAAACTCGGCAGCTTCTCAGCAATCAAATCCGCCGCCCGCTGATTTGCATCCTGCGTCGCCTCTGCGGTCGCCGCATCCTGCGCAGCCGCAGGCGGCAACGCAGCCGACGTCCCAGTAATCACCAGCACCTCTTCCAGCCGATTCAAATTCGCCGCCGTCTTGATCACAATCGCGGTATACGGCTGATGCAGCGGGTCCGGCGCAATCGACTCAATCGTTCCCACCGGCAGCCCTCGCGGAAATACCAAATCCCCACCCGACGTCACCACCGGCTCCCCCGCCTTAATCCGCGAATCCGCCGTCAAGTTATCGATCTCCACCCTTCCCGTCGCCGTCCCCTTCACAATCCCGCGTATCCGCGTCGTCGCCAAAATAACCCCCGCGCCCGACGACGGATCGCTAATCAGCAGCAGCTGCGACGTATGCGGAAACACATCCCGAATCTTTCCCACCACGCCATCCGGAGTAATCACCGCCATCTCCGGCTTCAGCCCGTCCTCCGAGCCCTTATCCAGATACAGCACATGCGACCGCTCCGACCCACTCGTGCCAATCACCTGCGCCGCCACCGTGCTCGTCACATACGATTCCTTGAACCCCAACAGCGTCTGCAATCTCCGCCCCTGCTGCGCGTCTTCGGCAAACGAAGCCTCTTCTTCCCGCAGCCGCGCCACCTCATTCTTCAACTGCGCATCCTGCTGCCGCGTATGCAGCAGGTTGACGTAATTCCCCCACGCGCCCCGCACCTTCACACTCGACGAATGCACCGCCGTCTCCAGCGGCGTCATCGCCGTCACCGTCCACCGCCGCAGCAACGACACATGCTTTCCATCAGGAGCCGACCCTGCATCCTCCATCGCCCGCGCGCTCGCCGGCATCTCCGCGTCCTTCGACGGCCGCTGCACCTGCATCGCCAGCGCAATCACCTGCAGCAGCACGATCGTGATCAACACCAGCGGATTCCGAAATCGATAAAAGAATGAGTCCATCGTTGAAACGGCAACCGCGCGCCGCCAGCTTCCGCCGCACGCTCCTCCATTATTTCATTAGCCGATCATTTCATCTGTGACCGCCGCCCGCGCCATAACTCTGCCCCACCGTACCTCCGCAGCTACCACCCACCCCCATCTGCTCTTGCCCTTGCCTTTGCCTTTCTTTGGACAATTTCTAAAAGAAATTGTCATTCCGAGCGCAGCGAGCGAACCTGCTGTCTCCCGTTCTTGCCCTTCCCCTCCTTTCTGTCATTCCTTCCACGAATCTGCTTCTGCTCTTGCGCCCACCCAACCTCTTTCGCAGAACCTCCACTGCTACCATCAAACCCGATGCCGCTCCAGCTCTCCACGCCCGTAAAATTCGTCAAGCGCATCGGCGACCGCATCGCCGCCGGCCTCGCCGACCGCGGCATCCTCACCATCGAAGACCTCCTCTACCACCTCCCCTTCCGCTACGAAGACCGCCTCCACCCCAAGCCCCTCAGCCTCTACAATCCCGGCGACATGGCCTCCCTGATCGGCGAAGTCCGCGGCACCACCCTCCTCCGCACCCGCTCCGGCCCCATCTTCGAAATGACTGTAGGCATCACCCCTCCCCCAGCAATGTCCGGATCGAACAACATCAATCCTGGCGAGCGAAGCCCCTCGCCGTCCGCGCAGGACCCGGGTGCCCCATCTTCGCCGACGGCTTCATCGTCGGCTAAGGTGGGTTCGCTGGATGCCGATCCCGCCCCATGGGTTTCCGCCGATCCTTCCATGGCCGGACTTCTCAACCCGCGCGCCCCTATCCTCGAAACCGTAAAGTGCATGTGGTTCCACGGCACCTATCTCAAAGACAAGTTCCACGCCGGCCAAAAAATAGCCCTCTACGGGAAGCTCGAAGGAAGCCGTAGCGGCAACGCCCTCGGCGCCATCCCCGGCTCCACGCGCTTCAAAATGATCCAGCCCACCTTCGAAATCCTCCCCGACAGCAACGCCACCGGAGAAGACGCCGAATTCATCCTGCTGGAAATGGGCCGCATCGTCCCCATCTACGAATCCCTCGGCGGCAAAACTCCATGGGGCACCAAACTAACCTCCCGCTGGACCCGCCGCATCCTCTGGACCATCTTCAAAGACCTGGCCGAATCCGAAGCTGCTTCCACATCTATATCCCCAGCCACGCAAAGCCCCTCGCCGTCCGCGCAGGACCGAAGCCCCTCGTCATCCCCGAAAAGTTCGGGTGCCCCATCCATGCCGACGGCTCCATCGTCGGAATGGGTGGGAGTGAACCAAGCCAACCCCGCCACGCGAAGCAACTCGCCGTCAGCGCAGTCCGACGAAACCCTCCCCACCTCCCTTCGCCAGCGCCTGGCCTTCCCCACCCGCATGGAAGCCCTCCGCGACCTACACTTCCCCCCCGCCGGCACCGCCATGACCGAGCTCATGTCCGCCCGCACCCCAGCGCACCGCCGCCTCATCTTCGAAGAGTTCTTCTACCTCGAGCTAGGCCTCGAACTAAAACGCCGCAAGCTTCGCAACCGCCAGGGCACAGCCTTCGTCACCAACGACCAGGTCCGCGAAGCCCTCAAACAAATCCTCCCCTTCAAACCCACCGCAGCACAAAAACGAGTCCTAGGCGAAATCGTCCACGACATGCGCCGCACCCAACCCATGCGCCGCCTCCTGCAAGGAGACGTAGGCTCCGGCAAAACCATCGTCGCCTTCCAAGCCGCACTAGTAGCGATAGAAAACGGCTATCAAGTAGCCCTGATGGCGCCAACAGAAATCTTAGCTACGCAGCACTACCTCTCCGCCCGCAAGCTTCTCGCCGAAAAGATTTCACCCCGCACGAAACGCCCCTACCGCATAGGCCTCCTCACCGGCAGCCTCGACGACCGCACCAAACGCGACACCCGCGCCCACATCTTCCGCGGCGAGATCGATCTAGCCATCGGCACCCACGGCCTGGTCGAAGAAAAAGTAGACTTCGCCAACCTCGGTCTGGTCATCGTCGACGAGCAACACCGCTTCGGCGTCCAACAGCGCTTCCAACTAATGCGCAAACCGAACACCGGCACCGCCACCACGCAACGCCTCTCGGATAACCCAGACAGTTCGGGTGCCCCATCCATGGCGACGGCCTCATCGTCGACATGGGTGGGAAAGAACGAGGCCGACACTACCACGCGAAGCAACCCGCCGTCCGCGCAGGACCCGGGTGCCCCATCTTCGACGACGGCTTCATCGTCGACTAAGGTGGGATCGCAAAACTCCGACACCTACAGCGAGCCGGACGTCCTCGTCATGACGGCAACCCCCATCCCCCGCACCCTAGCCCTCACCCTCTACGGCGACCTCGAAGCCTCCATCATCGACGAGCTCCCCCCCGGCCGCACGCCCATCCAAACCCGCAGGATGCCCGAAGAGCGCTCGGCTGAGGTTTGGGATTTCATCCGCAAGCAAGTAGCTGCCGGCCGCCAGGCCTACATCGTCTACCCCATCATCGAAGGCGCCACCGACGACCAACCCGAACTAGACTTCGCCCCCTCGGGCGAGGACCTCTCACAACAATCCGCATCGGGCGATACCACCCCAACGCCAAGCGCCCGAGGCGCGCTCTATACCAGCGTAGGGCGAAGCCCTACGAAAGCGTCGAAAGTTAATAAGAGGGCCGGAGGCCCGACCTATAGACTCGCCAACAACACCCGCGCGAAGGCCACTACCCGCTCCCGCCAACCCCTCCGCTCCGCCACCGACATGCACCACGACCTCCAAGCCGGCCCGCTAGCCGGCCTGAAACTCGGCCTACTCCACGGCCGCATGTCCCCCGACGACAAGGAAGTCACCATGGCCCGCTTTAAACGCGGCGAACTCGACGTCCTCGTCTCCACCACCGTCATCGAAGTAGGCGTCGACGTCCCCAACGCCACGGTCATGGTCATCGAACACGCCGACCGCTTCGGCCTCGCGCAACTCCATCAACTCCGCGGTCGCGTAGGCCGAGGCGCTGCCAAAAGTTTCTGCATCCTCATCACCGCCGCGACGGTAACCCCCGAAGCCGACCAACGCCTCAACGCCATGGTCCAAACGCAAGACGGTTTCGCGCTAGCGGAGCTAGACCTCCAGCAACGAGGCCCCGGGGAATTCTTCGGCACCAAGCAAGCCGGCCTCCCAGAGTTCCGAGTAGCCAACCTGGCCCGCGACCGCGACCTCCTCGAGCTAGCCCGCCACGAAGCAGCCCACTTCGCCGAGCAGGAAGACCCCACCATGCCCCGCCCCGAAATCGACGCCGTCTGGACCCGCCTCAAGCAACAATGGCAACGCCGCTACGGCCTCGTCGAAGCCTAATCGTCATCATTCCAACTCCGTCATCTCGACCGAAGCGAAGCGCAGTGGAGAGACCCTGTATTCCTTCAAGCAGCCACCGCGCATTGGGTGCCCCATTCATGACGGCTTCATGTCATGAGTGGGATCGCACAATCTCCCCCCACGCAAAGCCTCCCGCCGTCCGCGCAGGACCTACAATCACTCCATGGTCATCTCTGAACCATCCGGCCAGGGCCTCACCCAGTTCCTCGAACTGGGCCTCGCCTTCCTCCTCAGCGCCGCCATCGGCCTTGAGCGAGAGATTCGCCACAAGAGCGCCGGCCTCCGCACCTACACCGTCGTCGGCACCGCCGCCGCACTCTTCCTCCTCATCTCCAAGTACGGCTTCACCAACGTCCTCATCAACGACCGCGTCGTCCTCGACCCCTCCCGAGTCGCCGCACAAGTCGTCACCGGCATAGGCTTCATCGGCGCCGGCCTCATCTTCGTCCACAATGAAAAAGTCAACGGCCTCACCACCGCCGCCACCGTGTGGCTCGTCACCGCCGTCGGCATGGCCTGTGGAGCCGGCCTCCCTTGGCTAGCCCTCGCCGTCACCCTCGCCTACTTCATCGTCGCGCTCGTCTTCCCCAGGCTCATGCGCCTCCTGCCCGGCGAACCTGTCCCCACCGAACAGGCCCACCCCACCGAGCACGACTAGCGCACCAAAATCCATAACGCGCATCCCGAAACTAGGCTAAATACATCGCTGAGTAACCCGAAACCGGGCTAAGTCATACACGAAACTCACGGATTCCAGCCCTAACTCGCCATCGCCACCTGCGCCGGACCCTGTTCCACGCTAACCGACTGCACCTGCTTCTTCGGCCCCCGCTTCCGCGCCACCAGGATCCGAATCCTGTCCAACACCTCCGCCGGTGTGCACGCCCCCTTTGGCAGAAACGCGTCCGCCGCAGCCGCCCGGTCAAAGCTCGTCACCGTCCCCGAAACCAGTAGCGTCGGCAGCGTAGGATGCACCTGCTTCGCCTTTCGAATCAGCTCGTTACCGTCCATCGACGGCATGATCAAATCTGCCATCAACAGGTCCACCGACCCCTGGGCCGCACCCTGCAAATACTCCAAAGCCTCCGCCGCCGTCGTCATCGCCAGCACACGATATCCCCGCGTCTCCAGCAAAAACTTCCTCACCGAAAGCACCTGTTCGTTATCTTCCACACACAAAATCGTCTTCCGAGGTCTCATCGTTTCTCTCCATGCCGGTGGTCCCCGGCTTTTTGGTTGACTAAGTTCAAATTATGCGGCGCTTTTCAAATCAATGACTTGCGAGGCGCAGTACGTCCATTGCTGGGAGCCGAGTGGAATCGTTTGCGCCCAAAAGGCGCATCCATCCTCCGCTCAGGGTTGAGCGTTTCAGTTTGCCGCGAAACAGCCATTTTCCCCGCAAAAAGGCCCACTTCGATCGCGCCAAAGCGCTGACCGTGCGTCTGCTGTGGATGGTTGTGGATTGCCGTGGAAAAGGCGCAAAAAGCCTCCCCACCGCCTCACAACCATCGTGAAAGCAGTGCCTCTTTACAGCTCAAGTTGGGATTACCCCCAAAGAACTGGTTCGTAGCTCGCAATAGCCCAGTCACCCTCAAGATTCTCTACAGCGCGCGGCCTTACAAGCTTTCATCGCAGCGCAGAGAACACCCGTTGGCGCCTTTGCTATCACACAGATTGTTGGTAAATCAGGCGAAAATCGCGTCTTCGAAACATTCAGTTCGTTGACGATTTGCCGAGCATACGGAGCCGCACCCCTCGTTGCAACAGTGAATTTTTGGCGAAAATGCAACGACTTTGGAGTGGCGCTTCCACCGCCGCGACACATTGCTCGTCCCTGTTGGCGTTTGCGATTCCCCCCTTGTGGAAAACTCTCGTTTTCAAGGCAGGAAAAACCGTCCTTCTGCCACAGAAATGGTGCGTCCCGAAACTTCTACCGAATGAACCCTCTCTCCCTCAAGCGTCGCCCGCACCCCAATTCGACTCGGCCGTTGAATCTCAATCCCCTGCTCAATCAATACTTTTCGCCCGGATGCAGCCAGTCCCTTTCTTACTAACCAGGCAATGCAGCAGCCCGCCGCCGAACCAGTAGCTGGATCCTCACCTGAATAAAACTGCATGCGCGCATGCCAATCCGCCCCGCCCGCTTCCTGAGAATCCAACGGCGCAATGCAATAAAAAAAATGCGCATCATTCTTCGCTGTCCATGCCTGCGCCTCAACTTGCACCAACTGCAATCGCTGCGACACTTCAAGCGACCGCAGCAACACAATGCAAAACGGCACACCTGTCGACACCGTCTGCGGCAGATACTCTGCCGAAAGATCCTCGGCCTTCAACCCAAGCGCGCATGCAATCTCCGCTCGATCGTGCGTCGCGCCAAACACAGGATCCTTCTGCACCATCGTTGCTCGTACTCCTGCAACGCCCTCCTCCTGCGCATCGAAATGCACGCTGATCTTCCCCACATTCAACCGCAGCGAAATCGTCTCCGCGCCACGCAGTGTCGGGTGATTCAAATACAACCACATCGCCGTACCCAGCGTCGGATGTCCCGCGAACGGCAGTTCTTCCTGCGTCGTGAAGATGCGTACGCGAACGCCCTCTCGCTCTTCAGTCGCGGCATCCTCAGGAAGGATGAATGTTGTCTCCGAGAGATTCGTCTCGCGCGCGAGTGCTTGCATCTCCGCATCCGACAAGCCGCGCGCATCATGAAAAACAGCAAGCGCATTGCCTTCAAACGCCCGCTCTGCAAAGACGTCTACCACTGAGTAATTAAGTGTGCGAGCCATGTCTCCATGCTACCTGCCGCAATCGTAACTACGCACGTTCCTAGCTCGTCGCCGCGCCTGACCTTGACATCCGAATCGCTCCGCCGTAACGTAATGAACAACCGCAAGGGAAGCGAAACTGCTTCCGCGCTGGCGCTAGGCGCCCGCGGCGGTACTAAGCTTAGAAGCACTCAACTCAATGACCGTGACCGTCTCCAACTCGATGCTCTGCTGCTGTGGTTGCTGCCGCTGTTGCTGCGGCCCCACACGGGTGAGCGGATGAGCGAATCGAGACGATAGCAAAGCGTCAAGAAACGAACATCAAGACCCACCCAAGGCTCAGCCGGGTGGGTTTTCTGCTTTTACAGACGACTCCACCGATCGGACAAACTTCACCAGAAGGATGGAAACCACCATGTCACTCCGCATCAACGATATTGCCCCCGATTTCACCGCCGACACCACCCAGGGCACAATCCACTTCCATGATTGGATCGGGGACGGCTATGCCGTTCTCTTCTCGCATCCCAAGGACTTCACTCCTGTCTGCACCACTGAACTCGGTGCCGTAGCAGGCCTCGAACAGCAGTTCGCGCAGCGCGGCGCCAAGGTCATCGGCCTCTCGGTCGATCCCGTCGAGAGCCACACCAAGTGGAAGCAGGACATCGAAGATGTCGGCGGCCACAAGGTCAACTACCCGCTCATCGGCGACCCCACCCTCACCATCGCCAAGCTCTACGACATGCTCCCAGGCGATGCGGGCGAGACCAGCGAAGGCCGCACCCCCGCCAACAACGCACCCGTTCGCACCGTCTTCGTGATCGGCCCCGACAAGCGGATCAAGCTGCAGATCGCCTATCCCATGACCACCGGCCGCAACTTCGACGAAGTCATCCGCGTACTCGACTCCATCCAGCTAACCGCCAAACATAAAGTCGCCACCCCAGCCAACTGGAAGCAGGGTGAGGACGTCATCATCACCGGCGCCGTCTCCAACGAAGATGCCGACAAGATCTTCCCCGGCTACAAAACCGTGAAGCCTTATCTCCGCACCACGGCGCAACCGCAGTAATTTCTCCGCAGAACGTTCTGCCGTGTATCGTCAGCATGCACAGCAGAATCATGAGCACCGGTGGCGAAGTGGCTAACGCGCTGGTCTGCAAAACCAGTATTCATGGGTTCAAATCCCATTCGGTGCTCCATAAATTCAATAGTTTACGCGAAATAGCGTGGGGCCTTAACACCACTAAACACCACTGAGATAAAATATGAGTATTGCTGGAGGCCCGCAATGCTCAAGAAAACGGTCGATCGGTATCAACACGGCTCTGTACGAAAAGTGAAACGGGCACAGGGATTCGCCTGGGAGTTTCGCTATTACGTCATGGAAGGGTCGGTACGGAAACCGAAAGTACAGACCTTCGACCCGGCGATCTACAAGACTGAGAAAGCTCTCCGGCAACACTTGGAGAGCTTCATCGTTAAGCTCAACGAGAAAACTGAATACGCCCGCTCAGCCGGCGTTACGTTCGGTGCTCTTCTCGACCGCTACATCGCCGAGGAGATGCCTCAGCGAAAGTCCACCAAGGGTGGATACCTCTCGATCATCAACAGCAAGCTGCGGCCTCAATGGGGCTCCCTGCTTTTGTCTGAGATTCGGCCCGCTCAGGTGCATACTTGGTTGCAACATCTCGACCTCGCACCGGTGACCAAGGGGCATATCAAGAGCCTCATGCACAAGCTCTTCGATCTTGCGACATTGTGGGAGTACCTGCCCCTTGAACGGCGCAATCCCATAGAGATCATCAAGGTCAAGAACGTCACGATGAGAACCAACGAAGTGCTCGTCTTATCGGCTGAGCAGTTCCGTGAGATCGCGCCGAGACTTCCAGAGCATGTCAACATGATCGCGATGGCGGCGGCATGTCTTGGTCTCCGAGTGAGCGAGATCTTGGGCCTGCAATGGTCAGACATCGACTGGGAGAAGCAGACCGTTTCGATTCGGCGTAGCGCCTATCGAGGGGCTATTGACGACACGAAGAATAATTCCTCGAAGGCCAAACTCCCCCTACATCCCACCCTTGCAACACTGCTTCTAGCTTGGAAGATCAAGTGGTCGGAGCGGGAAGAGACAATGCAGAAGCGCGCGGCATTACGGAAGCGGAAACGGCCTCTCAAGAAAAATGAATTTGGATGGTTGTTTGCCAACCCAAACACCGGAATGCCGTACATGTCGCCCAGCCTTCAACAGCGTTGGATTCGGCCCGCTGGCGAGGCAATCGGACTGGAAGGTCTAGGGTTCCATTCGTTGCGACATTCGTATCGGACTTGGCTGGATTCGGCGGGCGTAGCGCCTGGTGTGACCAAGGACTTGATGCGTCATTCCGCCATTAGCACGACGTTCAACGTCTATGGACGGGCGCTGTCACCTGAGAAGCGTGAGGCTAACAACAGAGTCATCGAAATGCTTCTACCCTCCCTGCCTTCGACGGCTGAGGCTAGCTAGCTTCAAGCCAATCCCTAAGCCGTTCCTTAGAGAAACGCCAAAGTTTTCCAACGCGGACGGCAGGGATTTTGTGAGCTCGTGCCATGAGGCGCAGGGTCTTCGGGTGGCAATGCAGGACGGCGGCAGCCTCCTTGAGATTCAGCACATTGTCCGATGAACGATCCTGCTCATGGGGAAAGCGGGCCTCATGGATATTGTCCATCGTTACGCTCGCGGGGGGCTTCTTCATGTCAACCATGGTGACTCCAGTACGCAAGGCTTACGTCCGATTCCAACTTGGCCGATGCAACAGGTCCATGTCCAATGAAAAGGTGTGTCGGCACTATTCCTCGGCGGAATAGTTCTCGGCCAACTCAGCCCAAAGTCTGCAACATCTCAAGTGCTAGAGCAGGGGTTCACATGTTTCGTCCGGAGTTTTGGGCCCATGAGTCAGATTGATTTTCGCCTTCTCCAATCCGCCATCGTTTTAGCCGATGAGCTTAGTTTTTCTCGCGCGGCGTCCCGTCTTCATTTGACTCAGCCTGGGCTTACCAAACAGATACAAGACCTTGAGTCTCAACTCGGCGTCATTCTCTTTGAACGAAGCAGCCAAGGCGTTGAACTTACGGAGCCCTGCCGTGTGTTCATTGAACAAGCAAAACTGGCTGTGTTTCATTTGGAGCGTGCTGTGCATCTGACTCGCGCTTCGGCCAAGGGAGCGGAGGTCGTAGTCAACTTCGGGAGCTCTCCCTATATTGACCCGTACATCGTTTCGACAATGCTCTCTGTTCGACTTCCGTTATTTCCAACGATGCGAGTTCATGCTCGCAGCAACTTCTCGCAGGAATTGACTCGCCAAGTTAGTTCGGGTGAGCTAGACATAGCCATCATTGCAGCCGAAGAGCAAAGCCCTCGTTTAAATTTCTTAGAACTCGAAAGCCACCCTTTGTACGGTCTGATGCAATCTCAGGACCCCGTCTCGCGAAAGCGAGCTACATCTTTAGGAGACCTTGATGATCGCGTGTGGGTTCTCTTTGGCAAACACGTTCACCCCACAATGCATGACTCTCTACTTTCCCGTGCCGAAGGACTCGGTGTCATGCCTCGCGAAATTCAATATTTCACAACGGCGGAAGAAGCAGCGTACCTCGTAGCCAAGCATGAAGGTATAGCTTTCCTGAATCGTACAAGTGCCTGGCGCGTGGCCCGTAGCGGATTGACTATGCGCCCCATAGATGAGCCTGGAATTGCGGTTAAAACCACGCTCATTACTCGTTCGGACGATCGAACTCGTTTAATCAGCGAATACGTGAGATCTGCCATGACAAAGCTGCAACGTAAGAGCCACGCCAACCAACAGTCGCTTCCTTTGACCATTTAGCGGCGGAGACGCTCGTCTAGCTCTTCGATTACTGCCTCATTTAGAGTGCCATCGTGCCCGCATTGCGAGCAATGAAACACACCCGCAGCATCAGGCGTTCCATCCGGATCTTCTCGCCTCGACGCACGACCACAGATGGGGCAGATGTGGGCGTGGACTAGTGGAAGCACTACTGGATTTTTGTTCTTGTCCTTCAAGGTCTATGCCTTTCAAGAATGTCGGGTTATTCCCTGATTTGCCGTGTTCTACTCTGCGCGCGAATTACCGTGAGAGTGTGGCCTCAATGGCGCATCAACGTGGCAATGGGGGCGGTCGAAGAGTTGATAGGGTGCTTTGACGTTGCGGTGAGTTCGCTGAGGCTGTCCACTGCCGACTGCTAATAATGCAGCATGAGAGATACGGACTGCGCTGGACTCGTCACCGCAAACTTGCTCGCGTCAAAGCTTGGTGGATGGCCGCTGGGATTGTTGGAGATCGCGAAGCCCTCTTTGGGCTTTCCAAACGCTCCTCGGTCGAGAATTCCATTGCCGTTTTCATCGTGGAAGGTAAGGACGGCATAGTCGCCAGACGGAAGGTCCTTGAATGTTGTCTGTATCGTGCCCTGTTGCGCCTGTGAAGCGTCGATCCAGACCGACTGAAGCGCACTCGCCTCCTCCTTGGGAAAGCCTTTGGAGGAGTTGAATATTTCAATGCGGACTTTGCCGTTGGGACTGCGTAGACCACTAACCTTTACAGTCAACTGATCGTTTCCGCCAGTTTGTGCTACGGCCGGGGGCACACTGGGTACCAATAAAAGGGCGAGGAACAATGACTGTTTCAACATGGAGTTCTCCTTTGCTTATTCAAGTCTTGCGAGAGTTGGGTTAACGGTTAGCGATTTGCAGTAGAGGAGAGCGCCTGCGCTATTGCTTTTGTAAGCCGAGGGAAGAGCTTCTCTGCGTTGTCCTGATCGATTGCAGATTTCTCTTTGTCGGAAAAGCCTTCAAATTCACTTACGCCATCCTTGGCCTTGCCGATTGCACCGGGCGGCATGAACGGGAAATCGAATCCCATAAGAAGCTTGGAAGGGTCATGCGTTTCCTTGAGCGACGCGAGGTAGGCTGGACTGGTCGCGGCCGTAAGGTCAAAGAAACATGACTGGACCTGCCTCTCGACCCGCATGATGTTGATGAGGGCGGAGAGTTTGTTGCCACCCTTCTTGGCAATCATGAGCGGGCCAATGCGAGGAACAAGCAAGGGTAACGCTCCTCCTCCGTGACAGAGGATGAATCGCACATGGCTGCAACGTTCGATCGTGTCTGTGTCTAAAAGACTGAGCATCATGCGCGTCGTATCGAACGGATATTCGAGCATCGGTGCTGGATATCCGAGCGTAAGGCCGTCAGAGCCCAAAGGCTTCGTCGGGTGGACGAATGCGACGGCCTGGCGCCGGTGAAGTTCATCGAGTATCGGAGCAAATCGGGTATCGCCAAGATATACGCCTTCATAATTCGTGAACAAGCCGATGCCATCCAACTTGAGCACATCGAGCGCATAAGCAATCTCTTTGAGCGAAGCCTCGATGTTGGGGAGGGGCAGCAACGCAAACGCGCCAAATCGAGTAGGATTGTCGCGGATGATTTCCGAAAAAAAGATGTTGATATGTCGAGCAAGGTTCGCCGCCAATTCTGGTTCGGCGAACTCCAGCCCTGGAGAGGACAATGACAGCACGCACGCCTGAATATCGTGGTGGTCCATCATCTTGAGATGGTCTTCCAGGCTCCAGTCAGGCGTAGGATAGCCGTCAATGTTAGTGACGCCAGCCGTTTGAAGGGCTTCCAAATAGATGTGAGGAAGAACATGAGAATGAACATCGATGGTTGACATGAAGTGAACTCCTCTTGTGTCGCTCTTTCGGCTGGCGGTTCAGGGGTACCCCGAGCGGGCGCTGTCGATTCGATTTATTCAGCTCTAAGCGGCGGCTACGAAGCCCGAAGCTTTTGCTTTCGTGAGGCGCTTAGAAACGCTTTTTGCGGCGCTGCGAGCGACTCCGAGACTGTCTGAATCGTCATGTTTGTTGCTCTTCAGGCTCTTTTCAAAGACAACTGCCCCTGCTTGATCGGTAAGGCGAACCGAAAAAGCGACCGAGGTCCGGCCAACGAAGAGCCCAACAGGGCCGGTTGCGGAACGCAACTTCTCGTTGCCTTTCTTGAAGGCACTTACGGAGATATGCAGGGTCTCCGCGGGGCAACCGGCAGCTTGATCTCCCACACGGACGACTGTTCCACCGGTGTATGACTTTCGCAGTTCTGTAACCAACTGCTCATACAAGAGCACGCGATATTCAGCGGGCAACTGCAGGCCGCTCTCGTCGATCGGTGCGATCAGGAGCACATTTGACGTAGCGGCCTCATGACAGCTAAGGGCGTCAGCGTCCTGATGAGGCGAAGCTGCAAAGGCCGCAAGCTGTTGTTGCGCTATCCCAGCTTGACTCTTTGGCACTTCAAAGACCGCTCCGTGATAGCCCGCTTGAACATCCTGATATTCAATGGTGAGCACATCGACCTTCTTGCTGGTCACAACGCCAGTAGCGAATCCGATTCCATACAGCGGGATCTTTCGACCGACCTTTCCTGCGGCCCCGCCGGTCGCAACCCGTTCGTCTCCGATGGACACAGAGGTGATTTGCTTCAGCGATATCTGCTCATGGGCGTCATGGGTTGAGAAGACGAGGTTGTCTGCCGTAATCCTCAGTGAGCCGGACGTGTGCTGCTTCAGATCACCGAGGCCTGCAACGTAGGTAACTGAATCCGAATGCCAGGAATCGGGCGAAGCACTTTCTGGGTCAGGAGAAACAGTCTGTGCGAGCGCAAGGCAAGAACTAAAGCTAACGGTCAGAATGGCCGTGCCAAATATACGAATTTGAGTGTCGAACATGATTCCCTCCGTGCGTATCAAATCCTAGATTAGAGTACCGTACCGATCCGTTCGGAATAAAGATTAGACTCCGGCGCGATGCAAAGGTTTCAAAGAAAAACGGCTCTGGCGTAAAAAGCCGCCTAACGGCGATCACTTCTTTGCGGCTACTTCCTTTTCCGAGGGAAGCTGCGTCGTATCCCATCCACCTCCGAGCGCCTCGATGAGCTGGACACTGCTAGTCATCTGCTGCACACGGAGCGTCACCTGGGTCTGCTGATCGGTTAGGAGCGAGCTCTGGGCGGTGAATACGTTGAGATAGGTATCGACTCCGGTCCGATAACGGACAAGCGATAGGTTGTAGTAGCGCTGCGCAGCCGTAATCACATCCTGCTGTTGTTGTAGCTGCTTGGCAAGAATGCGCTGAGAGGCGAGTGAATCCTCAGTCTGCTGGAAGGCGGTGAGTATGGTCTGGCGATAGCTGGCAACGTCCGCGTCGTATTGGGCCTTGTACTGCGCCACTGTGGCGCGGCGCAGCCCTCCATCAAAGAGCGTCTGCGTTGCCGATGGGCCCAGCGAAAAGAATCGGCTGGGCCAGGTGAACCAGTTCTTCACCGCCGAGCTCTCAAGGCCGCCTTCAATCGAGATGCTGAAGGTGGGATAGAACGCGGCTGTCTCGACACCAATGAGGGCGTTAGCTTGGGACATCGTGCGTTCGGCTGCCGCTATGTCGGGACGGCGTTGCAATAGTTGCGAAGGCATGCCCAGCGGAATTCCGGGAACCGCCGTTGTCAGCGGGTGCGATGGCATGGAGAACGAGGACGCAGCCTGTCCGATAAGCAGAGCGATTGCGTGTTCGTATTGTGCACGGGCGATACCCAGATTGGTGGCAGCGGCCTCTGCCATCTTGAGGTTCAGCTCAGCTTGAGCGACAGGCTGGTCACTGTCGATACCCGTCGTGCCGAGAACCCGAGTGAGATCCAAACTCTTTCGGTAGGCTTCGATGGTCTGCTTGTACAGATCGATGAGTTGGTCTTGCCCGCGAAGCTCAAAATAGTATTCGGCCAGGTTGGCTTGCTCTGTTAGCTTTTCGTTGGCGAGGTCAGCGGCACTTACCTGCGCGGCATTTGCGTACTCTTTGACGGTATTGCGAACACGTCCCCAGACGTCCGGCTCCCACGAGACATCGAAGGGCAGATCGAAGTTATTGCTGTTGAGGTTCGTATTCCCCGGAACCTGACCGACGACGTTCGCTGAGGTCCGTGACCGTGTGTAAGCGGGTGTCGTGGTGATGGTGGGCGAATAACTTGACCGTGCTTCGCGGACCTGGGCGCGTGCGGCCATCAGGTTCTGAAAGGCCTGCGCTATGTTTTGATTAGAACCGTTCAGCTTGTCTTCAAGAGCATTGAGTTCGGGCTCCTGATAGATCTCCCACCACTTACCGCGCGACGCGGCATCCTGCGGCTTCGCTGTAGTCCATGTCGTGCCGTCGGGAGCGGCCTGGTCCGCAGTCTCTTTGAACGCAGGCGGAGCCTGAACGGCGGGTCGAACGTATTTGGGTCCGACCATGCAGCCCTGCAGCAGTGGCAAACAAGCAAACCCCAGAACGATGATTCTGCTATTGATGGTAACGGATCTGACGATTTTCATAGTGTCCATGTTGGTTTGTCTCTCTAAGCTGTTGTTGCGCCGGTTGTGAGTTCAGTTGATTTACTACGGCGATGTTTGAACCACTGACTGATCCGGTCAAAATACAGGTAGATGATTGGGGTGGTGTACAGCGTAAGCGCCTGACTGAAGATGAGCCCG